>Ga0114976_10001030_pt1 | contig 17445 bp, 17 predicted proteins | sample S_130805_EF_Meta_FD_87319 | JGI IMG/M metagenome (GOLD analysis project Ga0114976, IMG submission 87319) | Freshwater microbial communities from Lake Simoncouche, Canada to study carbon cycling - S_130805_EF_MetaG | ecosystem: Environmental > Aquatic > Freshwater > Lake | place: Lake...
CTACTCTTCCGTGCCTTAAGACAAAGTACCATTGGCGCTAAAGGGCTTAACTGCCGAGTTCGGAATGGGATCGGGTGTTACTCCTTTGCAATAATCACCAGGCAGCGTTTTATACATAAATAGTATTCTTTTGTAAATATGATTGAGGTTTAACTAATGCAACAGTCTTAACAAAAGTAGATAATTTAAAATATAATGCTATAACATGAAAAATTATCGCGGGGTGGAGCAGTCTGGTAGCTCGTCAGGCTCATAACCTGAAGGTCCTTGGTTCAAATCCAAGCCCCGCAACCAAAATTTTCTTTTTATATAATTAAAAGTTAAAAAAAATGGAGCATAAAGGTTTATATATAACGAATCATTTCAAATTTTTTGACAAAATTATTATAAAAAAAAGAAATGAAATTATATTTATCATTAAAAATGAAATAAAAATTAACAAAATAAAAATTAAAAATATTTTAGATATAGGCTCGACTGATGATAAAGACTCTGAAATTGCTAACTATGTTGTAAAAAACTTGAAAATATCAAAAAAAATCAATGCTATAACTAACAAAAGAATAAGTTCAAATATATTTAATAAAATTCTAATAAGATCAATAACTAAAAATTTAAATAATAATCAAATAAAGAAATATAGTGCCGACTTAGTAATTTCAAACGCTACAATTGAACACGTTGGTAAATTAAATAATCAAAAAAAAATGTTAATAAATGTATGCAAACTAACAAAAAAAATATTTTTTTTATCTACACCATATAGATTTTTTCCAATAGAAGTTCATACTAAAATACCTCTTCTTCATTTTTTACCAAAAGATATTTTTCGAAAAGTATTAAAAATTTTAAAGTTAAATTTCTATTCAAAAGAAGCTAATTTAAATTTGCTTAGCATTCACGATATTCAAAAAATTTCTTACAATTTAAAAAAAAAATTTATATTAAAATTAATGTATGTTAGAACCTTTTTTTTTATTTCAAATTTAATATTAATTGGAATTAAAAGATGATAAATAAAATAAGTATTATTATTCCCGTTTATAATGAGATTATCTATTTTGAGCAATCTCTCAAAGAAATAATTGAATTAAGATTAATTAATAACATAAAAAAAGAAATTATAATTATTGACGATTTTTCAACTGATGGAACTGTAGAAAAAATTAAAAATTTTGAAATTAATAATGACATAGAAATTAAAAAAATATTTCATAAAAAAAATCAAGGTAAGGGTATGGCCATAAGATCAGGTATAAATCAAATGACCGGGGATTATATGATCGTCAGAGATGCTGATTTAGAATACGTAGCCCAAGATATAAATACTCTTATAAATGAAGTCTTAGTTAATAAAGCTGATGTAGTTTATGGATCAAGATTTTTAACGAACAAGTCTCATAGAATTTTATTTTTTTGGCACATGGTTGGAAATAAATTCTTAACACTACTATCAAATATGATAAATGGTCTAAATTTTACGGACATGGAAACTTGCTATAAAATGGTAAGTAAAAAAATTTTAGACGAAATCAATCTTTATGAAAATAGATTTGGGTTTGAACCAGAAATAACTGCAAAAATTGCACACTTAAACAAAAGAAAAAATTTAAGAATTTACGAAGTAGGCATTTCATATAACGGAAGAACTTATGCTGAAGGAAAAAAAATAAATTGGAAAGATGGTATTGCCGCCATTAAATGTATAATTTTTTATGGTTTATTGAAAAAATAAATGAATATTCTTAAAAATTATGCATTAAGTAAAATTTTTTTTTTATCTTTATTTAATAAGAATTCTTTTTTTAGATTTATTCTAAAAAATATAAAAAATTCTAATTCCCAACTTTTTCAAGATCTTTTTGTTTTTTACTACTCAAAATTTAAGAAAAACGGTTTTTTTATTGAAATTGGAGTTGGTAACGGGAAAGATATAAGCAATACTTTATACTTAGAGAAAGAGAAAAATTGGAGAGGATTACTTTGTGAAGCAGATTCGCGTATGATAAAAGAGATTAAAAAAAATAGAAAATGTAAATTAATCGGACTTCCAGTTGCAAGTGTTTGCAAAAAAAAAATTAAATTTTTCGAAAACTTAAAAGATCCATATCAGTCATCTTCTTATAACTTAAAAAGTTATCATAGAATTAGATATACTAATTCTATATGTATCAATCATTTATTAAAAAAAAATCATGCCCCTAAAACTATTGATTACATGTCAATAGATACGGAAGGGGGGGAATACGATATTATAAAAAATATAAATTTCAATAAATGGAAAGTGAGAATTATAACTATTGAACATAATTTTGATAATAATAATAAAAAAAAAATTTATAAATTTTTAACTAAGAATAATTATAAAAGGTTACATTCCAACATATCATATATGGACGACTGGTACCTATTAAAATCTAATTGAGAATATACTTTAACATGAATGTCCTAGTAAATTTTCATTTTTCCTTCAAATTAAAATATTTGCAAGTTAATTATTTATTTTAATTAAATTTTTTTTAATTAGTATAATAAATTTATAATTATTCTTTAAAGTTTTGCAAATTAAATTGTCTAAATAAAAATATAAAAAATTTTTAATATCTAATAGTAAATTTGTTATTGTTAAGTTTTTTTTTTATTTCTTGATCAATCCATTTATAGGTAATTTCTAATCCCTGTCTCAAAGTTATTTCTGCGTCCCAGTTAATCTTTTTTCTTACTAAATCATTATTACTCGAACGACCCCTAACGCCTTTTGGCTTATCAAGCTGATAGTTTCTATCAACTTTATATTTGCTAATTTCCTCAATTATATCAATCATTTGATTAATAGAAACTTGTTCTTCAGAGCCTATGTTCAAAACTTCTCTACAATCGCTATCGAATATTTTTTTTGTACCTTTAATGCAATCATCAATAAACATAAAACTCCTAGTTTGTTCTCCATCTCCCCAAACATCAATTTTTTTTACCCCAGAATTTCTAGCGGTTATTAATTTTCTACATAATGCCGCTGGCGCTTTTTCTCTGCCACCATCAAAAGTTCCAAAAGGACCATAAACATTATGATATCTTGCAACTCTTGTCTCTAATCCATAATCTTCATAAAAATGTCTACACATTCTCTCACTAAATAGTTTTTCCCAACCATATCCATCTTCAGGCATTGCTGGATATGCGTCTGACTCTTTTAAGCCTTTTATAAAGTTATGATTTTGCTTGTCAGCATTATAAACACAGGCACTTGAAGAAAAAAAATATTTTTTAATTTTATTCACTAGGCACGCTCGAAGTAAATTAGTATTAATCAAAACTGATAACATACATTCAGCTTTGTTATTTTCTATAAAGCCCATGCCTCCCATATTGCATGCCATATTATAAATAAAATCAATATTTTTAGTTACCTCAACACAGTTCTCATATTCTTTTAAATCTAAAGAATAATTTTTATTTTTAGTAAAAACCTGAAACCAATTTTCTATAGGTTTAATATCAACAGAGATAACCTCTTGTCCTTCGTCCAATAAAGACTTAACAAGATGGCCTCCGATAAAACCTCCTGCTCCACAGACAAGAAATTTACTCATAAATTAAGCTATTTTTTTTATGCGTTTTTTTTTAAATAATTTTTAAAAGTTAACTCAAAGCCTTTGTCTAAACTAAATTTATGTTTCCAACCATATTTTTTTGCTATAGAACAGTCTAGAATTTTTCTTTTTGTTCCGTCTGGTTTAGATTTATCAAATTTTATCTTAAGTCTTGATTTAAGTTTTTTTATTATAAATTGAGCATACTTAAGTATACTCATTTCTATGTTGCTACCTACATTGATTAAAGTTTCTTTTGTTTTTTTATTTAAAAAATAAATACATGCATCTGCAAGATCATCTGAATACATTAATTCTCTTTTAGGCCTTCCAGTCCCCCAAAGAGTAATTGTTTTTTTATTTTTTTTTATTGCTGTATGTATTTTTGTAATTAATGCAGGAAAAAAATGTGAATTTTCTAAATTATAATTATCTTCTGGTCCGTAAATATTACAAGGCATAAGACATTTATAATTTGTACCATATTGAGTATTAAAACTTTCACATAATTTAATTCCGGCTATTTTGGCTACTGCATATGGCTCATTAGTTTTTTCAAGTTTTCCTGTTAAAAGATAACTTTCTTTTATTGGTTGGACGCAATCTTTTGGATAAATGCAACTTGACCCTAAAAAAATTAGATTTTTTACGCCAATTATAAATGATGAATGAATAATGTTATTTTGAATCGTAAGATTATCATAAATAAAATCAGCTCTATATTTATTATTTGCATAAATGCCACCTACTTTTCCGGCGGCTATGATGACAAATTTAAATTTATTTTTCTTAAAAAAATTTAAAACTTTCTTTTTATCTTTTAAATCTAATTGTTTCCTAGTTCTTGTAATTATATTTTTGTGGCCAGTATCTTTCAATCTTCGTAAGATGGCAGACCCCACAAGTCCTTTGTGTCCTGCTAAATATATTTTAGAATTTTTATTAAGAGTAATCATAAGCTAAGCTCTTCTTTAATCATTTCTTTTATTAAATCTAAAATGTTATATTTTGGTTTCCAATTCAGCTCTTTTCTGGCAATTTTGGCATCTCCACATAACGATTCAACCTCAGTTGGTCTAAAATATCTTTTGTCTATTTCAATAATTGATTCATTATTACAATAAGCTTTTTCGTTAAAACCAGATCCTTTCCAAGAAATTTTAATATTCAATTCTTGTGCGACTAAGTTTATAAATGTTTTGACGCTATATTGCTTTCCAGTAGCAATAATATAATCTTTAGCTTTTTTTTGATTTAGCATTTTCCACATCGCAACTACATAATCCTTTGCATGCCCCCAATCTCTTTTGGCATATAGGTTACCTAAAAATAATCTTTCACTTTTGTTCCTAGATATATTGCACAAACCTCTTATAATTTTTTTTGTAACAAAGGTTTCTCCTCGAAGTGGACTTTCATGATTAAATAAAATTCCATTGCATGCAAAAATATTGTAAGCTTCACGATAATTAATAGTAATCCAATGTGCATATAATTTGGCTGCTGCATAGGGACTTCGTGGATAAAATTTTGAATTCTCATTTTGTGGTGGTTTAGTTGCACCAAACATTTCTGAGGTACCGGCTTGGTAGTACCTTGTTTTTTTTTCTAATCCGAGTGTCTTAATTGAATCTAAAATTCGTAAAGTTCCGACTCCATTAACATTAGCTGTATACTCTGGAACTTCAAAAGAGACACTCACATGCGACTGCGCGCCTAAATTATAAATTTCATCTGGCTTGATACTTTGAATATTTTTTAAAACAGCCAACGAATCTGACAAGTCTCCATAATGCAAATGAAAATTACTCTCATCATGTGGGTCTTTGTAAATGTCGTCAATTCTAGCTGTATTTAATGATGAACTTCGTCGCTTTATTCCATGCACAATATAATTTTTTTTTAGTAAAAATTTTGCTAGATAGGCTCCATCTTGACCCGTAACACCATAAATAAGAGCTATTTTTTTTTTCATAAATTATTATCTGATATTAATAAGATATAATATAAATAAAATATAAATCCATAATTAAAAAATCAGTCAAAGTAATTTCAAATTAAACAAAATAGAAAGTTAACATAACAAAACAAAAGTTGAGTATAAATAAAAATTAATGAAAAAAATTATACATATTTGCTTGGTTACAAAATTTGATAATGCGCTATTAATTAAACAAAATATTAGTAACTTTACAAAAATTTATCCAAAATTAATTTTAAAATTTTACATAATATGTCCTCGAGAAGATTTTTTTTCTTTTACAAAAATATTTGGAAGAAATGATGGTATTAAAATAATTTCAGAGGAATCGATTATAAAATTAAAAGATTTTAAAAATATTTTTTTATCTTATTTTGATAAATCAAAAAAAAAAATCTTAACGCAAATAAACTGGTACTACCAGCAGTGTCTTAAAATTTCATTTTTATTTTTAACTAAAAATTCTTTAAATATTATATGGGACGCTGATACGATAATATTAAAAAAAATAAATTTTTTCGATAAAAAATTTCAAGCTTCCAGAAACTATGAAAATTTATATGAACTACATATGCCATACTTCATAACAAACAAAATTATCTTAAAAATTATTCCAAAGAAATTTAATTCAGCAATAAATCAATTTGCGTCTATAACAAAAAAAGAGTTGAATATATTTGCAAAAGAATTAAATGATTTTTTAATAAAAAAAAAAAAAACTTCACATTGGATTGCTCATATTATTGCGAAAAGCATTTATGAAACTGGTCAAAATGATAGCTCACTATTTTCTGAATACGAACTAATAAATATTTGGAAAAGAAAACAAAGTTTATATAAATTTAGTTATATAAAATTTTTTAGAACTGGAACAAACTTGAAGCTTACAAAAAATAAAATAGAGTTAATAAAACTCCTCAATTATAAGCACATAACAAATGAAAAACATTTCAAAAACCACAAAGCTAAAATAAGTTGGTTTGCTTTGATAATTCAGTTAATATTTTTCGAAACTAGAACCATAAAAAATTTTTTGAAAAATAAAATTAAAATAAAATTTCAAATATGAAAAAAAAACCTATAGCAAATTTTTTTTGGAATAGTTCTAAACTAAGTATTTACGAACTATGTTGCTTAAATTCTTTCATAAAGAATAATTTTGAAGTCCATGTCTATTCTTTTGTAAAAATTAAACTACCAAAGAAAGTTAAGTTAAAAAATGCCTCCACCATATTAAATAAAAAAGAGATTAATAAGTTTGTGCATCATGGAAGAGTTGGTTGCTTAGCCGCTTTTTCTGACAAATTTAGAATTGAATTACAAAAAAAAAAGTTGGGTTGGTGGTTTGATTTAGACGTTGTGTGTCTAAAAAATTCTAAATTTTTTACTGCATTAGAAAAAAATAATAAATTTGTAATCGGAATGGAAACTAATAATAAAATAAATAATGCTGTTCTTAAAATAAACGACACTTTTTTACTAGATCAGATTCTAAAAAAAATTGAAAACGCCGGGTATGTAATTAATTGGGGCGAAATAGGTCCAAGTCTAATTACAAAGATTTTGAAAAAGAATAAATTATTTAATATGGCCCAAGACCAAAAGAAGTTTTACGCAATTAATTATACCAACTTGCATTGGCTTATTTTTCCAAAATATAAACATTTAGCAAAGCAAATAACAAAAGATAGTCTGTGCGTACACAGCTATAATGAAATTTTTAATAGATTTGGAATCCCAAAAAATATTATGCCTCCTAAAAAATCTTTTTTGTATGAAATTTTTATAAAATACTCTGAAAATTTTAGAAAGAAAGAGTTTTTGCCCGAGACAACTGCCAGCAGGTTATTTGAAAGAACAAATGGGTTTAAGGAAAATTTATATGATCTATTCCCAAGCCTTATGAGAAGTCTAAAAAAAATTCACCTATAATAATGTTTATTAGAATAAAGGGTTTAATACCCAGAAAACTAAAAACTTTTCTAAAAAAATTTTTTAATTTTAATGGTTATTTAGGTCTTGACAAAAAAATGAGGGAATTCATTAGCTACAAATCTGGATTTTACATTGAATGTGGTGCAAATAATGGGGTTGATCAATCGAACACCTGGTACTATGAAAAAAAACTTGGTTGGAGTGGAATATTAATCGAGCCTCAAAAAAATGTATTTAAAGAATTGAAGAAAAATAGGAGTAAAAAAAATTTTTTTGAAAATTGCGCTCTCAAATCAGTTACTCAAAGTAACTTTAAAGTTCTTTATGCAGATCCAAGCGACACATTAATTACAAGATCATCTAAAAATTCGAGTAGGTATGTTAAAAAATTTACAATTAAAGCCAAAACACTCCATAGCATTTTGCAAAAGTATCGAGCTCCTTCAAGAATTGATTTCTTTTCTTTAGACGTCGAGGGTGATGAGCTAAATGTTTTAAATGGCATAAATTTTAGTAAGTATATTTTTTCAAATATTCTTGTAGAAACCATGCAATTTAAAAAAATAAATTTTTTTTTAAAAAAAAGGGGCTACATATTTAAAAAAAAACTATCTGATGGTGATTATTTATTTCAGAAAAAATGATTTAAATCTTTTAAGATAGAAAATTATTAATGTCAATAATCGAAAAACAAGCATAATATTTATGGAATTATTTAGTATGATTACTTTTAATTTTTGATTACTAAGATAGTAAGCAGATTGAATAACTCCTGCACCAACAGTCGAAATAACTAATTTGCTTTTAGCAATACAAAACAGGTCTGTAACAAAATTTTTTCCTGTGGTTTGTCGCAAATTTTTAGAATTATATTTACAATTATTAAAGTATACATTGAAATCATTTTTTTTTAATAAAATTATAACTCTATTTCTTATTGAAATATCGTCTGCTGCAATAAAAATATTTTTCATATTAGTATAATTCTTTATAATATTTATTAAATTTTTTTCTAAATATTTTATTTGTATGTCAAGAATATTATCATTCATTTTGGTATGTTTAATTATTTTTGTAAATTTAATAACTTTATCTGTAGTTCTAAGATGAAGACTAAAATAATTTTGAGGTAGATTAATTTTATTTATTAATTTTAGTATATTTTTTTTTGGTAAAATTTTGTTATAGGACTCTTTCCACTTCGTAAATAGCTTTGTAGTATCTATATTTAAAAAGCAATTGTTGTTTTTAGCATTATTTAAATTAATTGAAGAATTGTAAGACGTTAAAAAAATTGGAGATAATTTATTTTTTCCTAAATTGCGAATTTTACTATTTTTAATGTAGCAGTAATCAGTAAATTTGAAGTTACATTCTTGAGTTTTTTTTTCAAATATTGTGTATATTTTTTTATTTTTTTTGAATGAGTTAATGGCAATATAATAAGTAATTGCTCTTAATCTGTCAGAAAAACCAGATTTAATATTAACCAAATTGATGTGCATAAAACTAATTTTTTTTAAGGCATTTAATAAAACCAGCAATATTTCCAAGCGATCTTAGAAGTAATTTCTTATTCAATGAAAAAATCCCACAAAAAGAAATAAAAAATCTTAATAATGACACAATACTGAAATGAAAAGAGCTCAAATTGTGTTTTTTTACAATTTTATATCTATTAGTAACTTCAAGTAAACCAAAGTCAAAACTACTTCTGTCAATATTTTTCGGATGCGCGAATTTAGCTCTCGAAGAAATAAATATTTTTTTTTTTATTAACTTTAAATTTAAACTAAAGTCTAAATCCTCAAGATAAGAATATCTTCCTAGCGTTTCATCAAATCTAAAGTTTTTAATATAATCAAATTTATAAATACATACTGTAGTAAAAATCCAATCAGCAAAAATATCTTCTTTGAGATTAAGAATTTTAGAGTGCCAGCCACTTTGCAAAACAACTCCTGGTTTATTTGAGTATAAACCCAGGTAGGAACATAATTTGCTATTTTTAATATTTTCAAAAAATGTTTTATTCTCCTGCTGTATCTGATTAAATCCATAAGCAGCAACGTCATTCATATATTCAAATTTTTTTATTATCTCATTCATTTCGAAAATGGCATTATCATAAAAAATAATATCATCATCTAGAAACATGATGTATTTTGTACTAGAATTTTTTTTTTCTATACCAAAATTTCTCTGATGGGATGTTGATGGCCAAGTATAGAAATAATTTGCTAAAAATTTTTTACAAATATTTTCTACTAAACCTTGGTACTCATTATCAGAACTATCTACAACAATAATTTCAAAAAAATGCACTGATAAATCTGAAAACTTTTGGAGTAAATTTTTTACAAAATGTGGTCTATTTCTAGTGGGAATAATTAAACTAGTGTTATTTGTAAACATTTATTTATTTTTATATATTTTTAAGACATGCAATACTAAGTACATCATAAAACCCGAAAGGGGAAATATAAGCCTACTTAAAGTCACTGACAGTAACCACTGTAAATCAAATTTAGTAAATATGTAGACAGAAATAACAAATCCAAAAGTTAAAATTAAAAAAGTAACAAAAAAGATATTATTAAGTAAATATTTTTTTTCCTTTATAAGTAAAATTAAAGCTAGAATTATCAAAATCCAAATTGGATGTTTAAAAAAACCTATAAAAAAATATTTAATAATTAAAAATATTTTATTTAAGAAAATAGAGATATCAAAGTTAATTAAAAATTCGTAAAAAGAAACACTTTCTGTTAACCTAAATCCTCCAAAAAAATAAAATTTTGAAGTAATAAATAACAAAAGAACTATGGAATAGAGTGCAATAAATAAAATTTTCTTTGTTCTTTCTTGTTTATAGTGAATATTAAAAATTAAAGATAAGATTATATAATAAAAAAAACCTTCCTGCTTAGTCCACAAGATAACATTAGCAATTAATAACAGCAAAAGCTGTAAAAAAAGTATATTGTTTTTTCTTAAAAGCAAAAATATATGTACGTAAGAAACTAGAGAGAAAAAAATTAAATACTCTTGATAGCCTCCAAAAAGATAAAAATCTGTGCTTATAATAACCGCTCCCAATATTAAAAAATATTTTTCTGTGTCTGAAAATTCCTTTTGAGAGGAGATAATAGAAAAAATACAAATAAGAAAAATAAATACATAAAAAAACCTTCCAAAATACTCATAATTTAGAAAACTGTTTTTCCAGAAAAAGGCCCAAATATAAGTCCCTAAATGCGGGTAATGTGACAATGAAAGATTATTGAGGTTATTAACGGATCCGCCTTGGTAAAAATTTTGGACTTTATAAAACCAATGATCCACTCCATCATAAGTCATGTGTGCATTTTGAGCAATTTCTGTAAAAAATGAATAGCACATAACAAAAAATAAAATGAAGTAGAAATAATTATTTATAAAATATTGTATATATTTTTTGATATATAAAATAAAAAATAGTACTCCAAATATCAAATAACATATAAAAATATATTTTAAGTTAAAATTTAAAAAAGAAGTAAGTAAAAAAATATTTAGATGCAAAACAATATTAATTAAAACAGTTTCAAAAAAATTTAATTTTTTTAGATAAAATTTTTGATAATTAAAGCAATTTAGTGGAAAACTAAAAAACAATAAAAGTAAGGGTATAAATGTTACAATGCTTAAAATTTCTATCATTGTAATTCCATAAAATAACAATTATCAATTTTTTCGATGATACGATGCTTGCTATTAAGAAAATTTTGCAAATTTTCAACGCTTGGATTTAAAATTATTAAATAATTTAAATTATCTTTTTTTTTAATATTATAAAAATATGAATTAGCAGATGCCGTATTATTAAAATTAATAACATTATAATTATAATTATAATTATAATAATTAGAGTATTTACCATAAATTTTTTTAATGAAACCATAACCTTGATTATTGCAATCACCGGCATTTTGCACAACTCTAGAATTGTAATCATTAATTAAAATTATGTAACTATTAAAAAATGTTTTAAAAAAAATAAAAATTACAAATATCAATCCTAAGAAATATATTATATTAATCATTTTTATTTTTTTATTTACATTCATCTTTTTTAAAAAATTTAATAATTGAAAATATATAAATAGATAAACTATATAAGAACGAAATATAAAAATTGTCAAAAACTAAAAAAAATACGTAAGGAGAAAGTAAAAATATTTGCATTATTAAAAAAGTTTTTGCATAACTTAATTTATTTAATAACAGATGGTGCATGTGATTCTGATCAGCACTAAATGGGTGTTTTCCTAAAAAAATCCTGAAAAAAAAAAGTCTGAATAATTCATATCCTGGAATTGCCATGATTAAAAAAATTTCATCTGCATAAAAAGTATGTTGGGTATTGTATATTTTTATGAAAAAGTAAGAAATCACAAATCCAAGCACAAGTGTTCCTGAATCTCCTAAGTATATTTTGTTTTTATAATTTAAAACTAAAAATACCGATAAAAACAATATAAAAAGTATTGATAGATTAACCAAAACCCCCTTTGCAATAAAAATGACCAAAATAAGTATGATGTATGTTGCTACCTGACAGTTAACTCCATCAAGCATATTTAGTGCGTTGATAAATAGTGCAAAACACAAAACTGTAAAAATCCAACTAAAATAAGAAAGACTTATTGCTTCTGGATAAAAAGAAAAGGCTATTATTTCTAACTTCGCATCCTTATCCATGTAAATCGCGAAAAATATAACAATAATTATTAAAAATAATTTTAGATTAGGATTCATTGATTTTTTATCGTCAAAATATCCGATTATAAAAAAAAAAATTATACTAACGATTAAAATAAAAAATTCTTTTGAACTAAAAAAAAAAGTTTGAGTTTCTTTAGCCATTAAATATTCAGCTAAAAATAATATAACAAAATTAAATACTATATAAAAACCACCCAATAATGGGATAGGTGTTTTGTGAATTTTTCTATAAAAATCAGGGTAATCATAAACATTATAAAATTTTGATATTTTTTCCCAAAATAAAAGCATCAAAAGACCAAATAAACTTACTAATAATAGAAAAAAAAACATTATGAATTTTTTATTCCCAAATAAAAACCTATAGGCAAATAAGAAATAATTAGCATCCAATTGTTAAAATAGCTTCCGGATGGCAGCGCTGGAAACATAGTAATAAATATTCCAGCTAAAATTAAAAACAAACATTTATTTTTATTAGATAATATTTGTCGGCTAAAAATTATCAGTTTTAAAAGACAAAACAATTGATATGCTACATAAACAAAAATTGAACTAAACAAAAAAAAACCAATAATTCCTAGTTCAGATAAGAATTCTAGATATATGTTATGGGGATGTGTGTTACATCCGTTTGGATATTCATTAACTATTTCTTTATCGCTTTGATTATTTAAATTTGTTTTATAAATCAATATATCTGTTTTTTTTGTAAACTTATTACATAGATTTCTAAATGATTTTAATCCATGGCCGGTAATTGGTTTATCTAGAAACATTTCGTATGCTGTAATGTAGTGAAGTGTATGACGAAAGCTTAAATAAGTATTTGATGTTGATTTGATTTGATCGAGAGTATGAAACAGATTTCTATCAATACTTTTTGGATTAGACAGATAAACAGAGCCTAAAGATATAAAAAAAATTAAAATAACATAAATATGTTTTTTAATATCTAAAATTAGATAAAAAAATAAAAAAAAAATAAAATAAAATAGCGATAATCTTTCTCCGCTAAGTAAAATAAGAATACCGCTTAAAATAAAAAGAGTATAAATAATTTTTTTTTTATGTTTAATATTTATAAGATATGATAATCCAACAGCTAGTGGCAATAATCTGGATATGTAACTTCCCATTATCTCTTCGCTACCAAAAAAACTAGTAATCCTTCCACTCTCTAAAATTTTATTTCCAAAAAAATCTTGCTTAAAAAAGATTATAAAATAACTGTACAAAAATAAAAAAATTATACTCACAAAAAATATTGTAAAATAATACTTATTCAATTGATAAAATTTGTTAACAAAAAAACTTACTGCTATAGTAAATAAAATAATTCTCAAAAATGGCAAAGAAGATTGAAGTGAAATCTTGTAATTAAAACCAATAAATGAATTTATATTTAAATACAGGTAAACTAATATAAAATAAAAAATTATTTTATTTTTAAAATAATAAGTCTTCTTTGTATAAAGACAATATAATAAAAAAGATAAACCTAGATAAGTCGCTGTTAAATCTGAAAAAAAGGGTCCCGAAATTAGAAGTATTGGTAAAATGCAAATTAAAAAAGAACTAAAACCAAAAAATTTTATGTTAGTTATCATAAATATTTGAAAAAATTTTTTTTAATATAATCTATTAGTGATGTCTAATAAAGAAAATTACTCAATCAAAATTTACTTGCATGATTTAATTAAAAGAAACAGTCGAAGTAAAATTTTGATATTTATATCTTTGAGCTGGCTGATTATATGCAGTTCCATAGGTATGATAATTGAAACTCATTTGCTAAAAGTGAGCAATCAACAAGGTATATTGTACTACTTCAATGGATTGCGAATAATTTTATCTATTTTGATAATTATTATTTTTGTAATTTGGAACATATTTTTATTCTACAAAAAAAAAATTTATCAACATATCTTTAAATTTAATATAATAAATATTTATCTATTATATTTTTTTTCCCAACTTATTGGTCTAATTGCAAATTTTCCTGAAAATTTTAATTTTAATAATTTATATTTACTTTTTTTAGCCTTAGGGACTTTAAATTTTATTATATTTGTCTCAAAGTATAGATTCGGAAGTTCTCTAAAAAACTTATTTTACTTATTTCTTATTTTTTTATTTCTTGTGAACCTGTACATATTGATCACTAGATTTAATGAAATATTAGAACTAGTAATAAAAGGAAAATCCTTATACGGCATTACAGGAGCAAATGAGCTATTATTTGATCAAGCAATCCCAAGAGTAACAGGATTGTCAAGGTCACTTGCTATCTTAAACTTATTTTTAATAATTGGATGGTTTCATTTTAGAGATCTTTTTAATTGGGTTGGAAAAAATATTTATATATTAATAATTTTAATGATTGGCCTATTAATATGGAGTTTAAATTCTAGAGGAACTATTTTGTGCTATTTTTTTGGTTTATCAATTTATTTTTTTTTAATTTTAAAAGATACTTTTCAGTCTAAAATAAAATATTTAATTTTATTTACGATGGTTCCTATCTTGTTTTTTTATAGTGCTGGAAATTTTAATATTATTGATAAGTATAAAATTTTTTTAGGAGGTAAAGGAGATCAGGATAAAATTTATTTAGAAGGTAAAGGAGATCAGGATAAAATTTATTTAGAAGGTAGTAGATTTACTGGAAATACAAATGAAAATTTTAGTTCTGGTAGGTTTGAACTTTGGAATTACGCAATTAATAATTATGATAACAGTAAAATTTTTGGCTACGGCCCCCAAGGTGATAGATACTTATTAATGGATAAATTTAGTCATTATGGAAGCAATGTTTCAAATGGACCAATTTATGCTTTGCTAAGCGGTGGATATTTTGGATTGTTCTTTTTTATCTTATTATATTTAAGGGTTATTTTTAATATCACCATTAAAATCTTTAATCCTAAACTTTTAAGAGAAAATTATATAGTTAGTTGCTCAGTAATATTTCTTTGTTTTTTTTTGTTAAGATCAACAGTTGAAAACAGTTTTGCTTTATTTAGCGTAGATTTTTTAATTTTTATTATTTCAAACGTATTAATAGAAAAATTTAAAAAAAATAAAAATTAAAGATAAATATGTTTAAATAAATTTACTAATGAAAATTTCAATTATAACTATCTGTTTGAATAGTGAAAAAACAATTCTTAGTACTTTAAATAGCGTTAGGAATCAAAGCTATAAAAAAATTGAACATATTATTGTTGACGGCGGCTCTACTGATAAAACTATATCTTTAATAAAAAAAAATAAATTGAAAAAATCAATATTTTTTATTAAAAAAAAATCAAAGATATATGAGGCTCTTAATGCGGGGATAGAAAAAGTCACTGGGAAATGGATATTAATTTTGCACTCAAATGACGTTTTAAATGATCCACATTTGATCAAAAATGTAATTTCAAAATTAAAAAATGAATCTCAAATCTATTATGGCGATGTAGTTTATTATTCACAACAAAATCATAAAAAAATTGTCAGAAACTATTCATATCCGAAATATGAAAACAGTAAGATAAATTTAGGATTAATTCCTCCTCACACAGGCTGCTTTATTTCAAAAAAAAATTATAAGATAATTGGTAAATATGACGAGTCTTATAAAATTGCTGGTGATTTTGATTTTTTTGCAAGAGCAATAAAAAATAATAACATTAAATTCAAATATATAAATTTTATTATTTCAAGAATGCAAACGGGCGGATTGTCAGGATTAAATTTAAAATCATATATTATTTCAACAAAAGAGATTTTAAAAAGTTTACAAAATAATAAAATAAAATCAAATTTGTTTTTTGTTCTCTCAAGAATTCCTGCGAAAATTTACCAATTTTTTTTTTTAAAAATAAAAAAAAATAATTATCAATTTAGTTTTCAGAGTATTAATAATCCAAGAAGTTATCATTTACCTTACTTTAATTTAGTAAATAATATTAAAAATATAGATCTAAATAAAAATTTGATTTTGTCAGCATTAAATTTAGCCTTTTTAGGATCATTTATAAAAAAAGAAATTACTTATAATAAAAACCTAGTCTTATGGCCAGATGGGATATTTTCAAAAAGTATTGCTAAAAATATAAAAAAAATTCCAGGTAGGGAATTGTTAAAAAAAATAATCTTACCAAATACTATTAAAAAAATATTTGTATTGGGTAATTTAAGTCCTTCTGGAGAAAGTTTTTTGAGAAATTTTTATAAAAAAAAAATTATTCATAAAGTTCTACCTTATGGAAATAAAAAAAATATTTTAAAAGTATTAAAAAATTTTAAAATTAAAAAAAATTGGTTAATATTTATAACTATTCCTACTCCTAAACAGGAGCTAATCGCATTAGAGTTAGCAAAGAAAAATAAGCATTTTAAGATAATTTGTATAGGCGGCTCAATAGGAATGGTCAGTGGATCGGAAAAGATAGTTCCCGAAATTTTAGCAAATTTTGAATTTCTCTGGAGACTAAGATATGAAACTGCTCGAAGAACATTAAGACTTTTATCAACTTTCTATTATTATATAAAAGGACGATACTTAGGAAATGATATAAAAAATATTAGAATAGATGTCGTCAATCCAAAAAAATAATCTCCATTATGCTTGGGTATGTGATTATGCTTCAAATTCTGGGGAGGGCAATCTTGCAAGACTATTTGTTAAAAAAAAACTAGAAAAATACCCCGTTAAAATAATCACGAGCCAATATCTTTTTAAAAAAAAATTTTTAATAAATTTTTTTTCTCATAAATACTTATCTCCATTTATTGGAATAATTTATTGTTGGGTTATTTTTATTAAAGGTAAAGAAAGAGCATACATAAATTATCTACCATTATGGAATTTTTTAATTTTTTTATTTTTACCTCCAAAAACATTACTTGGCCCAATAACAGGTGGCGCGAATTACAAAAAAAATAAAAATCAATATTTTATTAGAAAATTTCTTTTTCCAATATTTTACAAAATTAGTGAAGTATTTCTTAATTTTAGAAATTGCGAAATTATATTTTCCACTAATTTGTTAAAAGATTATCTTTCCAAAAAAACTATTAAAAAATCAAAATTTAATTTTATATTTAATTACTATAAAAAAAATCTTAAATATTCAAAAACTATTGATTTTCTCATTTATCACAGGAACCACTTAAATA
>Ga0114976_10001031_pt1 | contig 17393 bp, 11 predicted proteins | sample S_130805_EF_Meta_FD_87319 | JGI IMG/M metagenome (GOLD analysis project Ga0114976, IMG submission 87319) | Freshwater microbial communities from Lake Simoncouche, Canada to study carbon cycling - S_130805_EF_MetaG | ecosystem: Environmental > Aquatic > Freshwater > Lake | place: Lake...
ACCGTGGTCCGGGTCGGGGCGGACGCCCTGCCGGCCGATACCCGCACCGGCCAGGAGGCTTTCCCCGTGATCGTGAGCGTTGATCGCAGCTCCCTGGGGCGTCGGAAAGAGTCCTACGACCTGAGGGCCGGCATGGCCGTCACCGGGCTGGTCACGCTGGGATCCAGACCGGTGCTGGCCCTCCTCAACGATCGCTTCACGGAGTTCTTCGACTCCGCCCATACCCTGCGTTGATCGGCAGGGTGGCGCATCCTCAGCCGGCCAGTCCCGTAGGGGTTGAAGCGGTGGTGGCGGTTGCTGGCAGGTTGCTGGCGAGTCGCAGCGAGGGGAGTTCGGCCACGGTGCTGTAGCTCCGGTCGGCGCCCAGCAGGATCAGGCTGCTGTTGTTGGGGCCGGTAGCGATCGCCAATTGCTGACGATTCACCTCCAGGGCAGCCATGCCCGCCAACAGCTGGGCCAGGGGGGCGATGGGCAGCAGCTGCGGTTGGCCCAGTCCCTCCAGGCCGGAGCTGGTGAGGGTGATGGTCGGGGCCGCACCCCCAGGAGCGGTCTGGATTCCTTGTTGGCGCCATTGAAGGATGTCGGTGAGGCCGATGCCACCGCTGGCTGTGGTCTCCAGCCTCAGATCGGCAAGTGCCGCTAAAGGGGGCAGGGCCCGCTTGAGCGCAGCGCTGCCTGCCTGGATCGCCTCCAACCCCGAAAGCACAAAGGTGTCGCGGCCATTGCCGCCAAAGATCTGGCCCCCTGAAATGTTGGCAGCCAGGTTGAGCTGGATCGTGTCATTGCCGGGGCCGCCGTCGAGACGCGATGTGTGGGCTCCGGCGGTGAGTTGATCATCCCCCGAGCCGCCGAGCACCGCCTGAAAGCCCCCGATGCCCCCAAGGATGCCGCTGGCCGTTCCCAGGCTTAGGTCGACTTGGACCGGTGCCTGCCAGGTGCTGTAGTCGAGGGCCGCATGGCCACGTTCCGTGTTGCCGCGGGCTGTTTGCAGGGCTCCGGCTAGCTGGGCCTGGGCTCCGATTGAAACCGTCACATCGTGGGCCGCGATGCGGAGGCTATCGATGCGGGTGAAATCCAGCGAGCCCACGCTGCCAGTCCCCGGCGCCTGGAGGCTGACCTTGAGGGGATCGCCGGGTTCTCCACTCGCCTCTGCCGCGGCTGCGGTCTGTTGATCAATCGCGCTGGGCTGGAGCGCGGCAAGCCCTGCGGCCTCAACTGGGGAGTCAAAAACAGATGGAGACGCGGAGGCTTCCAGCGTGTTGAAGCCTCCTCCTCCATGGATGCTGCCCGCCAACCTCTCGAGGGGCGCCTGAATCCGATCATCTCCACCGCCGGCCAGAACGGTCACCCTGGCGAGATCGCCCGGCGAGACGTCCAAGCGGAAGCTGTTGTCAGTGTTGCCCAAAAGGCTGATCTCGTTGCTGGAGTCCGGGCCCAGGAGCACGGAAGACTGCAGCACCTGGCCTTCGATGCTTAGGCGGTTGTCGCCGCTCCCCAGATCCAGATTCGAATCCAGCACGGCGCCATCGACATCGAGCTGATCGTTGCCAGCGCCGAGTAGCAGGCTCGAATGGATCAGGGCGATCCGCCTCAGGTCGGCACGGCCGCTGGGAAGGCCGCCATCAACCGGATCGAGCCAGGTCTTGATGCTCACCAGATCGTTGCCAGCCCCGGTTTCCAGCCTGCTGTCTGACAGTCCGACGGAGCGAGCCCGCAGCTGTAGAGATGGATCGTTTCCTGGCCCGGCGGTGGAGGGGATGTCGATCAGCAACCCGGGGCTTGTTCCTTCAAGGTGCCTGAAGCCACTGCTCAGCGTCACCCGGTCATTGCCGTCACCCAGAAGGATGGTGCTGTTCTGCATCGCACCGGCGAGCAAGTCAATGCCGATCTGGCGATTGAATTCATCGCCAGGGGCCTTCAATAGGAATCGGGCCAGGCTGCTGATGTCGAGGGAGCCGCCATCGCCACTGTCCTGGAGCTGGCTGTCGCGCATGGCGATCAACGACTGGCGGATCTGGCTCTGGGCAGCCATCCCTGCCATCAGCCCCGCGTCGATGGTTTCGGAGACCGTGATGCGAATCGCATTGACCTCGGGACCGACGAGCAGATTCGTCCTGTTCAAGCCGGTGTGGTCACTCACCAAGGTGAGAGTGGCATCACCCAGCTGCGACAGGGCCAACAGATGGAGCTGGCTGGCTGAGCTGACCAGCACCTGCGGGGTTTCCTGGTTGCGGAGATCGATCGCCGTATCGGTGATGGTGCCCAGGGAATGGTGGTACTCCGTGTTGGCATCCCCCTCCACGGAACGACTAACGATGGCCTCATTGCTGCGGAGCACCACCCGAAAGCTCGGGATTTCGGGATCTGGGGCCAGGGGCTTCTGGCCGACCAGCTCGGGTGTCGCCGGTTGTTCTGCCCGAGGTGGTGTTTCCAACTCGCTGAGGCCATCGGTGGCCAGGCCCTGGGTCGCTGGTCCCGATCCACCAGGCGGTGGGGATGCACGGATCGAGCCGCTTGTGTTGGTGCTGCCGTCGGTCGATGGCAGCACCGTGGGTAACGCCGAGGGCAGGGCCGAGGAGCTTGCCACCAGAGAAACCACTCCGGGCCAGAAGTCAGGCCCCTGGACTGCAGGCCAAGGGCCAGCAGGGCGTGGGGCAATGAGCTCGGCAATCCTGTTGGGCGGTACCGAGTTCCCCAGCCCGCTCGCCGGGACGAGCCGACCGTTGGGATCGGCAACTGGGCTTGCCTGGCTGGGGGTTGGCACGGCCCCCTGGATCTCCTCGCCAGCGCCTTTTTTCCCAGCACCGGAGGCATTGGATCCACCGGCGCCGCTCGCCAGCCCGCCACCGCCCAAGGGGACGCCGCTGGCAGCAGGCTGACCACGCCCTGCCGGGCTGGCGGCTGCCGCTATGTCGTTGATGAGGTAGAGCAGCGCAAGCCCCAGGGCCGTTCCGCTCAGAACGCTCTCCAGGGAGAGGCGCCCAGAATCGTCGCGAAGGCTCATCAACCTGCTGAAGCGTTGTTTCGCTTGGCTCAACTCCTTTCCCTGAAACCAGCGAACCTCCATTGTTCAACCGCTTTGGCCTGCCCTAAGCGGTTCTGAAGCATCGTCGCTGTGGTTTGGCCGCACCTGTGGAGGTCAACCGTTCTGCCTCGCCGCGCCAGCTCCGGTGCAGGGGCAGCCCAGCCGCATCGGCTGGCAAGATTGGAGCGTTTGCCACCCAGCGCCATGACCACCGCCACGATGGACACCGAAGCGGGCACCATCACCCTGGAGCTCTTCGATGCGGATGCACCGGGCACCGTGGCCAATTTCGTGAAGCTGGCCAACGATGGCTTCTACGACGGCCTCTCCTTCCACCGGGTGATCGATGGCTTCATGGCCCAGGGCGGCTGCCCGAACAGCCGTGAGGGGACACGCGGCCAGGCCGGTACCGGCGGGCCGGGTTACACGATCCCCTGCGAGATCAACAGCAACAAACACAAGGCCGGCAGTCTCTCGATGGCCCATGCGGGTCGCAACACCGGTGGCAGCCAGTTTTTCCTGTGCCATGGCCCCCAGCCCCATCTCGATGGCCAGCACACGGTGTTTGGCCAAACCAACGATCTGGATGTGGTGCTCAAGCTGCGCAATGGCAGCCTGATCAAGAGCGTCACGATTACGGCCTGACGGCCTCTTCTGCCGTGTTGTCCTGGTCGAGTCGCTCCAGTAGGAGTGAAATCACCAGTTCGGTGAGCGTCATATCGTTGATCAGGGCATAACGCTTGGCTCTGTTATGCAGTTTTGCATCCAGAATCACCGAAAGTTTTTTGGTGTCATTTGGAGTCAATTTCTGCATGGTTGGCTGGTTTGACCGGAATGGGGCTTGCATAACAATGGAGCAAAGTACCTCCACTTTTAATTCAGTCATCGCCCCCCTCTTGGCCAGTGGGGGGTAATCACACCTTTTTGGGGTGGGGCGACTGCGGAGCTTTTGTGGTAGCGCTGTGAATTTAAAGCCCTAGGGAGGATTTTTCGGGCTCGGGAGAAGATTTTACTGACCTGCGCACAAACGTTGGTCGCAGGTCATCGTGATCGCATGGTCAAGCCTGGAGGCCGGGGATTGGGGTGTACCATGATTGTTGATTTGATGTGCTGTGGGCAAAGCGAAATTTCTGGAGGCAAATGCGATAACTTTGAAGTAGCGACGGGAACGGCGGGGCAAATGGGATTAGATTTACAGCATCTTTACAAACAGGCCGTTTGAAAGCCCAGTTTCATGGAGGCATGATGAATAGTTCTGACGCATCAACTTTTCCGGGCACAGAACACAGAGATTGTGAGCTTCAGCAACCAAGCCCAAACTCATCGCCTCAGGCACGCATCTCTGTTACAGTTCCAAAAGGCATCTACAAGCAGTTAAAACTCTTGGCCCATGACAGAGAGATGACGGTTTCTTCATTGATTCTTGGCCTTATTAAGGCCGAAATTCATTGATTTAAAGCAAGAGAACCTTGATCCAATTTCACCATGAGCGTGATTAAAGAATGAACATGACCGTTGTTTTTTGAGACATCCTTGAGTTCGACAAGAAGCTCAATAGCCTCATCAATAGAATAGATATTTTGAGTGTCTGCTGCCAAATTCTTGGCCGAATGATCCTTTGCGAGGCCTGTCAGGCTGAATTCTTCCAGGGGAGTTCTACCATAGATAATCCGGTAAGCTCTTGATGCAGTGTCAATTGAACCAAGTCCACTTACTTGGATCATCGTGGCTGGGTTTTGATCCTTGCAGGATTTGTGAAATAATGCGCGATGCAATTCACTGATGCGCCATAATCTAAGCCAGCGCATCGGTGTCATGTTGAATTGGTTTTGAAAGCTTGATTGGATCGTCCTTGGGGTTACATGCAGGGCCGTAGCTAGTTGGTCAAGTTTGATCGCAGAAGAAGAGCTCTGATTGCAAAACCACTGCAATGATTCGATCACGTGATTGCCGGACTGCTTGCTGAATGTGCCGTCTCTTGGGGCGCTCATCATCTGAAATTCATCGATCAGATCAATCAAAAGTTGATCGGCCCATTGATCATCCGTTACCAGATTAGATTTTATTTCAAGATAAACCTCCATCTGCTCGCAAAGACGAATCAGCCCAGCGGAGGCTTCCCGACCTTGAAGGGCCATCAGGTCCGCGATCGCGAGCCCCCTGTAGGCGAGTTCTCGCAGCAACCTCACGGTTTCCAGCCTAAGGTAGATCACATCGCTATCGAGATGGTGGGCGTAAACCTGATCGTCGCCGCCAAAATGCCAATGGATACTGTGGTGATTGCAGGGCTTGAGATCAACTTGGCCATTGGCTCGGGTGCTGAAGCCGCTGCCTGGCAATGCAATCATCAGGCCAATGAAAGCATCCTGGAGCTGATAGCTGTTGGAGCAATGTCCCCTAACTGATACACGACGCAGGATTAATGATGAGAATTCCCTGCTTTTGATTTCAAAGCGAAATGGGGAGCTGACATCCAGAAGATTGGCATTGTGGGTGCGAGCGAGGAAATGGGCGTATTCGTCGCGATTGCCCTTGACCCAGAAACGACGTGATGTCATGAAATTGAGATCAACTTCCCTGCTGTTTGCGCTGGCTGGATCGCTTCAGCGATGCAGCGGACCGCCACAGGTGCTGGCGGCGGCGCTAAAGTATTAATGATCTCAAGACGTGGGAGTGGAGTGGCTTGGAGTGGAGTGGCGTGGAGTGAAGTTGAGTGAAGGGGGTCAAAGCTTATGGAGCGTAACCGACACTGAATGTGGTTTAGCCAGGCAATGCTCAAATGTAAATCTTTGTCGATGCGCCTTGGAGCAGATGTGCATCCACGCCAAGGCGCATTTGCGTTCTTAGAGGGCTCCCGTGCGAGGCGAGTATTGATGGGTAGCGCATCGATCAGCCCCGAACTGGCGAGCGTGGAGAGTTCTTCGCAGGAGTCCAGGTGAAAACACGCCGCGGCGGAAATCGTCGCCATCCTGGGTCCCCAGGTTTCGGTGCCCCCCATGTTCCGCCTCCCCAAGCTGAACCAAGCCAACCGAACGGATCCCTGGATGGCCGGCCGGAAGCCTTGAGCGATGCGGCGCTTCAGGTGGCCATCGATGCCCATCTAGCCGGCAGGGTCGCTGAGGCTGAAGCGGTCTACGAACAATTCGTGGTCCACCGCTCAGCCAACACGGTGGCGTACACCAATCTCGCCGCGATTCGGGTGGATCAAGGCCGTGAACCGGAGGCGATCACCCTCTGGCGCCAGGCCCTCAAGCTGCGCCAGGACCTGCCGGATACCTGGTTTGACCTCGGCAATGCCCTGCTGCGCAACCTCCAGCATGACGAGGCCCGCACCTGTTACGAGCAAGCCCTGGCGCTTAACCCTGATCACGTGGGGGTGTTGATCAATGCGTCTTCGATTGCGCTGAACCAGGGGGATCTGGCCCGGGCTATGGCCTGTGCTGAACAGGCCTTGGCGCTGCAGAGCGATTCCGCCGAGGCGGCTTGCAATGTGGCCTCAGCACTTCGCCAGCTCAAACGGCTGGAGGAGGCGGAGGCGATGGCTCGCCAAGCCGTCTCCCTCAACCCCGCGCTCCAGCAGGCCACCTCGTTGCTGGCCGGCATCCTCCACGACCGCGGTGATATCGGCGCCGCTGAATCTCTGCTGCGCCAATCTCTCCAGCAGGGTGCCGCCCCTTCATCGACGCACCTGGCCTTGGGCCACCTGCTGCGGCTGCAGAACCGCCTGCAGGAGGCGATCGTTCACTACCAGCAGGCCTTGGCCCTCGATGGCAGCTTGGCTCAAGGCTGGTCGGGGATCGCGCACTGTCATTTTGAGCTGCACGACACCACCCGGGCGATCGAGGCCTATCGGCGCCATGAGGTGCTAAGCCCCAACGAAGCTTTAGCGGCCTATAACCTGGGGGTGGTGCTCAAGCACCAGGGGGATCTGGCGGCAGCGGCGGCGGCCTACGCCGATGCGTTGCGATTGCAGCCCGACTACGAACTTGCCCACCATGGCCTGGTATACAGCCTCAATTTCGGCGCCCTGCAGCCGATGGAGGCGATTGCGGCCTTGAGCCGCCAGTGGTGTGAGCGCCACTATCCGGCTGAGGATTGCAGTCCCTTTGAGGGGCGAGATCTGCCGCTGGGGGGGGGCAAACTGCGGGTTGGTTTTCTGTCTGCAGAAATCGGTAACCATGCCGTTTCCTTCTTTCTAGAAAGTTTTCTGCGCTTCTACGATCGCGAAAGCCTGGAGGTTTTCCTCTACGAATCCCTGGAGATGGCCGCAGAACAGCGTTTTGTGCTGCATCGCCTAGTGGATGGGGTTCGCTCCGTGGCGGCCCTGAAGAATTCCGAGGCCCGCCAGGTCATTCTCGATGATCAGATCGACATCCTGGTGGACACCACCGCTTGCATGCGCTCCTCGCGGTTGGCCTTGCTGGCCGAGCGCTGCGCGCCGATTCAATGCCATTACATCGGCTTCCATGGCAGCACGGGAGTGCCGGCGGTGGACTATTACATCGGTGATCCGGAATACACACCGCCCGAATTTGACCACCATGTGAATGAAACCGTCTGGCGCCTGCCGCGCTGTTTTGTGGCCTATCAGACTCCCGCCAACCTGCCGGCCACGAGCAGTGGTGATCCCACCAAGCCGTTGTGCTTCGGCTGCTTCAACAACCTCACCAAGATCGGCAGCGAAACCCTTGATCTCTGGGTGGATGTGCTGCGGGCCATTCCCCAGTCGAGCCTGCTGATCAAGGACAGCCGTTGCGCCGATCTCGCCAGTCGCGAGCGCTTGCTGCGCCATCTGCGGCGCGAGGGCATTGCCCCCGACCGGATCGAGCTGGTGGATCGGGTGGCCGACTGGCACGCCCACATGGCTCTCTACAACCGGGTGGACATCGCCCTCGACACAATTCCGCTCAATAGCGGCACCACCGGCTTCGATGCCCTGGTGATGGGCGTGCCGCTGGTGGCGATGCGGGGCAACTGGATGGGAGCGCGGTTGACGGCCACGATGCTCAAGGCCCTCGGCCGCCCTGAGTGGATTGCCGAAAGCCGGGGCGAGTATGTGCAGATTCTGCAAACTCTTGCCGCGGATCGATTGGCCCTGGCGGCCATTAAGCAATCGTTGCGGGCTGAGGTTTTGGCCAGTGAACTCTGTGATCAGCGGGGGTTGGCGAGGGATCTGGGGGCGGCGTTTGGGGGGATGGTGGAGAGACTGGCTCGAAATTCATGGGAACGGAGCTCGGAGTGATGAAGTCAATACAATCGGGCTTACCTCCATAAAACTGGATCTACAGCTCTGTTTCAAACTGTTAAAAATGCTAGGTTACGCAAACCGGCTCTAACAAGTACGAACCGACTTCAAGCTTTCAAAATCCGAACCCTCAAATCACTGATGTATTCAGCAATCGCCCTTCCTGATCCAGGAGTTACCAGACCACTCATTCAAGTATTGCTAGAAGTTGGAGAGCGACTCTCACTGGATATTGGTTGTGGAGGGAGCCCTAGGAACCCGTTTGATGCAGAAAAATTGATAGGTCTCGATTTGACCAGCACACAAGATGGCGTCTTCCCGTGCGTTATTGGCTACGAGCCATTCCCATTGGCTGATAATTCCGTTGACTATGTGAGCGCTTTTGATTTCATAGAACATCTTCCTCGCACCGCATTTGTGAATGGTTGCATTACGAATCCATTCATCGATACAATGAGTGAAATATGGCGGATCCTAAAGCCCGGTGGGCTATTTTATGCGCAAACACCTGCCTATCCATCGACAGCTGCATTTGTCGACCCAACTCATGTCAACGTAATCACAGAAGGAACAATAAGTTACTTCTCTAAGCGCTATGGTCTGGACGGTCAATCCGTAGATGACTGGGGTCTTGATCTTGGCAGGCAGTATGGTTTCCGTGGTAAGTTTCTATTGCTCAACCAGTGGTGGGCTGGTAGTCATCTGTGCTGGAAGCTCAAATGTGACAAGGATGACCTCAATCATCCTTGTCGATAAGGAAAATCTATGCCTGTAGAGGCACCTTCTGCTTGCTGCTGAATCTTAAAAAAGCCCGATTATTTTCCCTCCAGAAGCTTGTTGCGCTTCGTTGAATTTACCGGCTGTGCTGAATTCAAACACCACAACCGTGCTTCTCCTGCACGGCGCCATGCTCGATCGGCGCAGCCTGCTGAATTTGGCTCCGCTGTTGCCTGAGAATTTTCTGCTATCCCTTTTTGGTTGGTGGGTCATTCCCTCGGTGCTTTGGTGGCGTTTTGTCTGGCCGATCTCCTGCTTTCCAACCCCCAATCGCCGCCCGTGAGGGGTTTGATCCTGGGTGATCCACCCCTTTTGCCCCGTGATATTCCTGCTTCGATGCAAAGCCAGGCTCTGGCTAGTAAGCATCCGGTAGAGCATCGATTAGTGCGCCAAGCCTTCTTTGCCTTCAATCCGGTCGATCAAGCCAGTGCACCCTCCGATGGGCCATTTTTCCGCCAACTGCAACACCTAGCGCAAGCGGCCTGCGGCCCCATTCACGTGCTTCTAGGCTTGCAGGCTGCCTTCCAGAGGGATGATGGCTTCTCTGATTGTGGCACCCTCGTGGGTGAGGAAAGCAGGAGAAGACTCCTGCTTCTGCGCGATGAATTGCCAGCAGCAACAACAAATTCTGGCCTTCACTTGCATGGCGTAGCCGATGCTGGCCATTTCGTTTTCCATTCGGCACAAGGTGCCGGCTTGGTCCAAAACTTGATCAGCCAATCATGTTACGGTGACCTCTGAGCGGTTTTTCTGCCCATTTCTGCCGGTAACGATCGGCGGCTGAACGCCAGTCGGCATCCAGATTGCCGCTGTTGCCATGGGTGCAACTGATTGGCCATGTGCCGACCCGCAGGCCTGAGGCCAGTGCGCTCCGGCAAAAATCACTGTCGTAACCATGGAAGCGAAATTGCGGATCAAATCGCACATTATTTTCCTTTAATACCTCAAGTTTGGCGGCAAGAAATACTCCATCCAGAAGCTCGCACTGCATCGGTGATTGGCCAAATGTTACGGGAATAGGAGCTGTTGGGTCGTAGAGATTGATGATTCCGGATAATCCCTGTGTCTGTCTCTGGATTGATCCTTTATGATCAATTTGATGCAGCCAGCCCGGCTGGTCAGCTGTTACGCCGCTGGCGCCGGCAAGACCCACCAGTTCGAAGGCCAGGAGGGCTTCTTCAAGCCGTTGACCAACAAACCAGTCATGGATATAGAGATCATCGTGAACAAAGAGCACGATGCCTTTGTTGGGAAGCTGGTCCAATATCTGGTTATAGGCTTCAGAGAGGCCCATTGCCTGGGGGCCTCGATTATCAACCCGCAGAAAAAGCTTTGGCCGCTGGTTAGGTGGCATTGCATTGAGGCTTCGACCCAGGAGCGAGCCGCGGTCAAACTCCGATTGGGGTAGACGGGTAACGCTGGCTAGGTAAAATGGTTCAGGCATGAATTTGAAGGGTGCATTCTTGATGTCATAACCTTTTGGTGAGATTCTTTGGATATAAGACTAGCCGGAGTCGTGTTCCGAGGCCGGAGTCGCCGGCAACCGTTCGCCCACCGGCCGAATCACCCGGCAAGGGCTGCCGTAGGCCACAACGCCCGCCGGGATCGAGCGGGTCACCACGGATCCGGCGCCAATCACCGTGTTGTCGCCAATGGAAACGCCGGGAAGAATCGTGCTATTCATGCCGATCCAAACATTGCTGCCGATCGTGACGGGCAGGCAGCGGGGCGGCTGGAAGCGGTAGGGCCCAGCCTCGGGATCCATGCCGTGGTTCACGCCGGAGATGCACACCCCGGCGCCGATCATGGTGAAGGCGCCGATCGTGAGACCAGCCCGCAACTCATAGATGGCGCAGCGCGGCCCGAAGGACACCTCATCGCCGATCTCGTAGGCGCCGTACTTATTGCGGAAGCTGCATCCTGAATAGATGGTCACGTTGTGACCGAAATGCATGCTCGCTTCCGGACCCACGATGAACGTGCAGTGGGGCTCGATGATCGTGCTGGGCGGAAAGTTAAGACTTCCTCCGCCTTCCATCACCACGCTGGCGTGGATGCCCCGGAAGATCAGCCCCTCGGGGGAACCGGGTGGCAGCAGGTGCGCCTTGGCCTGGTCTGGATGCAGAGAGTCATCAACCACCACAGCTGGTTCTGCTGTGATCGGCAAGGCAGGAGAGAAGCGGATCGGTGCTACCAGCGGATACCAGGTGGCCACACGGTCTAGGTTGTGCGGCCCTGGATGTAGCACCATGCCGCCGTCTGATGACGATCGCTATGAAATCCCCAACTACCTGGTGGCCGATCTCACCAAGCTGCTCACCAAGGTGGCGGCGAATGAGGGCTGGTATCGGCAGAGCTGGTTGGGGGTGCCGATCTGGCAGCTGCCGGACGACCTGATGCTGCTGCAGCGGATCGTGACGGCGATCCGCCCGGCCCTGATCGTGGAAACCGGAACCAAGTATGGGGGTTCGGCCCTGTTCTTCGCCTCGCTGCTGGAGCTGCTCGATCTGCCCGATAGCCGGTTGATCACGGTGGACATCTGTGAAACCGAGGAAGCCCGCACCCTGTTGGCGAGCCATCGCTTGGCCGCTTATGTGCAACATCGGCTGGTGGGCAGCAGCCTGGATCCCGAGGTTCTGGCCACTGTTGAGGCGGCAGTGGCGAAGGCCCGCGGACCGGTGCTGGTGTTTCTCGATGACTGGCATGGCGGCGATCATGTGCTGTCTGAACTGCGGGCCTTCGCTCCCTTCGTGGGGCTTGATGGGCTTTTGGTTGTTGCTGACACCTCTTTCGCCGATTTGGCAGGCACTCCCGTGGCGCCATTCCGTTCGCTGCTGCATTCCAACCCCCGTACGGCGATCGCGACGTTTTTGAACTCCACATCCGAGTTTGAACGCACCACGGACTTTGTGATGGGGGGGCTTTCCAATTTCGCCGATGGTCTGCTGCGACGCTGCCCATCGGTTTGAACATTTTGGAGTTGCCTTGAAGGGTTCTTCGCGGGAAGAACGCACTAGCTGCAAGGGTTTGGGCTCTGCTCTGATTGCGCATTATCGCATTGCCGCTTTTGCGCAATGCCACAAATGTGTGCCGCAGTTTTGACGCATTAATGCTCCTATGTGTTGCCGCTTCGCTGTGTCGCCGTTTATCCGCGTTTCGCTGGACATCCGTCGTTCTTGAGACGCAACATGTAATGTAGCTAAACCTCTTCCTTTCCATGGCCGATACCGCCCAGGCAATTGGCGCGTTTAATACGTCCCTAACGGCTGGATCCGACTCGTCGATCCAGTTCCCAGTGACGGCATCGGCCACCTCCATCGCCAACTCCACCAACGGCACCGCCACCGCGGCTGCCTCCGTCACCGACGTTGCCGGTGCCGTGGGCACCACCGCCACGGTGGGCAATAACGCCACCGTCGCCGCCACGGTGACCGGCAGCGCGATCGCCACCGCTGTGAACGTGGGCGATATCGGCTCTGCCGCCACGGACATCGCCACCGCCACCGCCACCCTGAGCGGCTATGAGGGCGGCTTCCTCAACAGCGGTTCTGCCAACAACACCGACATCACGGCCGGCAACGCCGCCACAATCTCGGCCACCGTGGGCATCACGGGCACCGCTTCCGCATCCTCGGTGAGTGGCGAGAGCTCCGCCACCGCAGTTGGTGGCAGCGTATACGGCTTCCAGGACACCGGCATCAGCGTTGGCAGCAGCGGCAACCTCACCGCCAGCGTTGATTCCGATATCACCGCCACCAGCACCAACGTGGGTGGGGTCGGCTCGCCGGCGGCCTCCACCGCCTCGGCCCAGCAGAACGTTTACGGCATCTACGGCACCGGTGACACCACCGGCGGCAATATCACCCTGGGCAGCGATGGGGTGATCACCGCCAACGCCGGTACCGCCACCAACCGGGTCACCAACACCGCCACGGCCGTGGGCGCCACCGGTGATGCCAACGCCACTGCCAGCCAAGGCCAGGTGGCCGGCATCTTGGACACCAGTGGCGACGGCGTGATCACCGCCGGCGCTAACGCCACAATCACCGCCCGGGCGTACAGCACCGATGCGGCCAGCGCCACCACGGTGACCGGCGCTGCCACCGCGACCGCCTCCACCACCGGGGGCACCCTTGGCCTAGTGAACGACACGGTGACCGTGGGCAACGACGGCAGCGTGAAGGGCTTCGCGGCGCAGACCACCACCGCCGCCGCCACCACGACCAACGGCACCGCCGGCAGCTCTGTCAGGAGCGACACCACCCAGGGTGTGGCGGTGACCACCCTGAGCGTGGGCGGGAGCTCCACCGGCGGCATCGTGGGCTCAGCCGTGGATGTGCTGAGCTCCGCCGCTACAAGCTCCACCGGCAATGCCACAGCCTCGGCCGGGAACTTCGGGGTCGCGATCGATGGTTTTGATCTGGCTGCCAACGGCACCACCAGGATCGGCAACAACGGCAGCCTGAATGGCGTTGCCTCGATCACCGCAACCGTGGCGGCCACCACCACCAACGGCGCGTCCGAGGCCACCGGTACGTCAACCACTGTGCGGGGTGTGGACATCGGCGCTGACGGTGTGATCAGCGTGGGCAATGCCGGCACCGTTGCCGGTGGGACCACCGCCACGGTGAGCTCCACGGCCATCAATGTGAACGGTGGTACCTCCACCGCCGTTGCCACTGCCTCTGAGCTGATCGGCATCAACGATGCCGGCGGAGCCGTTACCACCGGCATCAGCGTGGGCGGAACCGGCACCGTGAGCGGCACCGTGACCGCCGCGGTCACCGCCGCCGCCACCTCGGTGTCGAACGACTCCACCGGCACCGCCACCACCGCCACGGTTCAGGGCCTGAACGTGGATGCGGTGAGCATCGGCGGGGATCAAAGCACCGTGATCGGTACTGCCGCGATCACCGATCGGGCCACCGCCACCAGCACCGCTGGTAAGGCCACCTCCGATGTGATTGCCACCACCCTCACCGGTACCGACATCACCACCGGCGGCACCGTGGCGCTCGGCGCCGGCGGCACGGTGACCGGCAGCGCCACCGGCGCCAGCACGGCGATTGCCACTTCAGTGAATGATCTTGCTGAAGCCGGCGTGAGCATCCTCGCCGCCCAGGGCCTCGGCACCGGCGACGGCACCGTGACGGTGGGCAGCGGCGCTGTGGTGAGCGGCACCGCTTCCCTCACCAACACCGCCACCGCCAGCACCACCGATGGCAACGGCACCACCGCTGCTCTGGTGGACAACAACCTGGTGCAGGGCATCAACCTCGATACCCTCACCGTGGGCAACGGTGCTTCGATCACCGCTGGTGCCAGCAGCGTGCAGACCGGTACGGCCTCCACGATCGAAGATCCCGGTGTGCTGGGGAATGATGCTTATGCAGATGTGGGTTCTCTTGATATTGTCAAGGGTATTGACAGCACAAAGATCACCGCCGGCGGCAGCACCAGTCTGCTCCAGGCCACCGCTGCCCTCACCGGCACTGCCATCGCCTCCAATGTGAATGGCGACTCGCAGAGTTATGCAGGTTTCTTCTCAGCCGTCACTGGTATATCGGGCAATGGCACAGGTGCTACCAGCATCACAGTCGGCAACGACTTGGTGGGCGGAGCACTGTTTGATGCCCGCAGCACCCTCAGTGCCACGAGCTCCAGTGTTGCCGGCAGTGCAGCAGCCTTTGCCGCATATGCCAAAGTTACTGGCTTGAACGCCAATGACATCAGCGTGGGGGATAACGCCGGCACGATCTTCGGCCAGGCCACCTCCACGGTGAACGCCGCTGCTTCCACCAGCGGCAGCCTGGCTGGTGCTTCCACCGCTCAAGCCTTGGCCGGTCAAACTGCCACCGGTGTTAAGGACACCACCACCACCATCGGTGGTGATGGCAACCTCACCGGCCTGACAACGCTGAACGGCTCCGCCACCGCCAGCAACGTTGGCAATGTTTCCACAAGCACGCTTGATAACTCCATTGCCACTCTCACCCTGAACGGCACTGGTGTTAGCAACGCAGTAGCTGGGGATGCCACCGTCATCGGTGGCAGCGGTAGCGTGATTGGCCAGGCTCTGGTGAATGGCGGTTCCACCGCCCAAGCTGTGAACGGCGCCGCCAACGGCACGGCCGCCATCACGACCATGGGTCTCAATCTCAATAACGCCGCTTCCGATATCACCATCGGTAAGTCGGGCAGCATCACCGGTTTCGCTGTCACCGGCGGCGTGACCGGCTCCACCCTCACCGACCAGGTGGACCTGATCGCTTCCACCACCAATGGTGCCGCCAATGCCGGTGGCTCCTTTGATACCACCGGTATCCTCGGTGCCGGCACCGGCACCGTGCTCACGGCTGGTCCTAACGGCGGCAACATCTTCGGTACGGCCATCGGCGGCGCCAAGCTGATCGCCAGCACCACCGAAGGAGCTGCCACAACCGGCATCGGTGACACCACCGCATTCCCTACTGCCGGAGCCACCGACATCGTTGGTATCTCGAACGTCAACATGTTTGGCGGCCAAGTTGGCACCAACAACATTGTTGGCTCCGGCTACGGCAAGTTCGACAGTGCCGCCACCTCGGTTGCCGGCACGGCGACAGGCCTGAGCAACGTGAATGTGAACGGCATCCTGAGCAGCGGTGCTGACAACAGCATCGTCACCTCCGGCAACGTGAACGCCCAGGCCACCCTGGTCAACACGGTGGTTGCGAGTTCGGTGTCCGGTGCGGCCTCGGCTACCGCGACTGGGAACGTTGTGGGCCTCTCGGGGTTCAACGTGTCAATCATCGGCAGCGGCAACATTGTTGCCGGCGCCAGCTCCACCACCCTCTCCACCGCCAGCTCCAACAAAGGCTCCGCCAGCGCCTGATCCTCGACCGGTTGCGGGGAGCGCTCCTAGGGCTGCTCCCCAGCAAAGCTGGGGCCGATCGATGCGGCCGATTGCTCCGCCGGGTTCGTTGTTTGGTCCCTATCCCCGCATTGGCTAAAACCAGGGCGGCTTTTTTTGGGAAGAAATGGCCAGGTTCCCCGGTAAGGGATCGCCTAGCCGCTACGCAGCTCGAATGCTATCGACATCTTGGACATTGCTTGGTTTTGTATTCACGGCTTGTGTAACTTGGTTTAATTAAAATTGACTTGTCGGCTGCTCCGATGCTGCCAACAGTTCGGCACAGAGTGCAGCTGCCTAGCAGTGCTCTTCGAGACGTCGATGGCGCCCGCTGCAGCTTTTTGGTAGAGCTCCCAGTGTGCTTCTGTGCATTGCCGCTTTTGCGCAGAAGTGCATGTGAGTGTTGCTGGTATGCAGCAGATTCGCTCCCGTGTGTTGCCGCTTCGCTGCATCGACGACTAGGTGGTATTCGCAAGACATCGGGAAGGGTTAGGCCACAAGATGTATTGAAGGACTCCATCCCCCCACTCCTTCCTCTCCCTTTCCATGGCTGATACCGCCCAGGCAATTGGCGCCCTTGATACGTCCCTAACGGCTGGATCCGATTCGTCGATCCAGTTCCCGGTGACGGCTTCGGCGACCTCCAGCGCTAACTCGACCAACGGCACCGCCACCGCTTCCGCCCTCGTGGACGACGTGGCCGGTGCCGTGAACACCACAGCCACCGTTGGCAACAACGCCACGATCGCCGCCACGGTGACCGGCAGCGCGATCGCCACCGCGGTCAACGTGGGCGATATCGGCTCTGCCGCCACTGACGCCTCCACCGCCACTGCCACGCTTCAAGGCAGCGAAGGCGGTTTCCTCAATGGTGGTAACACCACCGACACCAACATCACGGCCGGCAACGCCGCCACGATCTCGGCCACCGTCGGCATCACCGGCACCGCTTCGGCGACCTCGGTGAGCGGCACCAGCTCGGCCACCGGCGCCGGCGGCACGGTGTATGGCTTCCAGGACACCGGCGTCACCGTTGGCAGCAGCGGCAACCTCACCGCCGGCGTTGATTCGGACATCACCGCCACCAGCACCAACGTGGGTGGCGTCGGCGCTCCAGCCACGTCCAACGCCACGGCCAGCCAAGACGTCTTCGGCATCTCCGGTACCGGAAACGGCACCAGCGGCGGCATCACCCTCGGCAGCGATGGGGTGATCACCGCCAATGCCGGCACCTCCGCCAACCGGGTCACCACCACCGCCACGGCCGTGGGCGCCACCGGCGCCGCCACCGCCCTCTCCACCCAGGGCACCGTGGCCGGTATCTCTGGCGATGGTCTGATCGATGTTGGCGCCAACGGCACCATCACCGCTCGGGCTTACAGCACCGATGCGGCCAGCGCCACCACCGTGGATGGCGCCGCCACCGCCACGGCCACCACCGTCGCCACCCAGGG
>Ga0114976_10001032_pt1 | contig 17387 bp, 16 predicted proteins | sample S_130805_EF_Meta_FD_87319 | JGI IMG/M metagenome (GOLD analysis project Ga0114976, IMG submission 87319) | Freshwater microbial communities from Lake Simoncouche, Canada to study carbon cycling - S_130805_EF_MetaG | ecosystem: Environmental > Aquatic > Freshwater > Lake | place: Lake...
CACATAAAATTTTCGCTTTCATTTTTTTAATATGAAAATTTTTATACCATTCAAAAGTATTTTTAATTGCAGTTGTTGTACTATATTTATTTCTAATTTTTAGTTTTTTATATATTTTAGAGCAATTTAGGTTAAGATTTTTTTTATCTATAGTCTGCATTTTGTTTAATTTTATCTTCAAAGGAAAATATTCTCTTGCAATTTTTATTATTTCCGCAACGTTAATATTTTTACTATTATTGCCAATGTTAAAAATTTCTTGGTATTTTTTTTGGTAATATGTTTTTTCTATAACTTTTGTAATATTTGATAGCACATCTACTATATGTTGCCATGGTCTAGTTGCTTTTTGATTTCTTACGATGAGATTTTGTTTGTTTAAATAAGATCTAATTATATCAGGAATAATTCTATATTTAGCATAGTCCCCTCCACCAATTATATTTCCAGCTCTTAAAATTATTATATTTTTATTTAAAAGGTATGTTTTTTTATAACTATTTATCACTATTTCAGAAGCTGCCTTACTACCGCTATAAGGATCGTCGCCATTTAATTTGAAGTTTTCATCAAATTTATTATTGTAAGAATTATTTTCATATACTTTGTCTGATGTAAAAAATATTGCACTTTTCACAAAAGAATATTTTTTAATGATCCTTAAAATATTTAATGTACCAAATATATTTGTTTTATAAGTTTTTATTGGTTGATTTACAGATTCAATGACTAAAGATTGAGCTGCTAAGTGAACAATTATATTTGGTCTAATTTTTTTTAAAATTTTATCTAATTTTGAAAAGTTATTAATATCACAAATATAACTGTTTTTATTTTTGTTATGCTCTAAAAAATAATGTAAAGATTTTTTTTTTGGTTTTAAGCTAATCCCAAATACTTTAATTTTCTTTTTATTTAAATAATTAAACAACCAAGAGCCTACAAATCCAGAATGTCCTGTAATGAGTATTTTTTTATTTTTCCAAAAGTTTTGATTAATTGACATTTGATTAAGCTAACCAACCTGCCTTTTGATTATACCACATTTTATTAAGATATATTTTATCTCTAAGTGTATCCATTGCATGCCAAAAGTTATTATGCCTATAAGCAGTAATTTTTTGAAATTTTATTATTTTTTCTAAAACATTTGTTTCTAAAGAATCTTTGTTTTTCTTTATATATTTGAAAATTTCATTATTAAAAACAAAGAATCCCCCATTAATCCATGCATTTGTATGATCAAATTTTTCTTTAAAAGAAATTATTTTATTTTTTCTTATTTTTACAACTCCGTATCTTGCAGGAGGTTGCGCAGCCGTTATTGTGCATATATTTTTATTTTTAATGTGTGTTTTAAGAAGTCGTTTAATATCTAAATTCGCTAGCCCATCTCCATAAGTTAAAAAAAAATTCTTTTCATTTTTAAGCAAACTTTTAATTTTTAACAATCTTCCACCTGTATTAGTTTTAAGCCCAGTATATACGCATTGAACATTCCAATTATTTGATTTTATAAGATATGTTGTTGCATGTTTTTTATTTTCAATGATTTCATGATCTAAACTTTTAAAGTAATCATTAATTAAACTACCCTTGTATCCGCAGCAGATAATGAAATCATTAAATCCAAAATGACTGTATATATTCATAATATGAATTAAAATTGGTATTTTCCCTATTGTAATTAGTGGCTTTGGAATTATTTTTGTATCCTCAGCTAATCTTGTGCCTAGTCCGCCTGCCAATATTACTGTTTTCATTATTGTAATTGTGCGGTTTTATAATTATATTTTTATTTTGGTAGCGGTGTTATTTTTCTTATTAAATAAAAAAATCTTATTATTAATATAAAAGAAAAACAACGATATTCTTTCATAAAAAATATAAATAGGAGTCATTACTATTATTATTATTATTTCTAAAAAGTTGCTAAATCTTGTGTAGGTTAACAACATATTAAACTGACCTAATAATATTATAAATTTATTTTTTTTAGTGGTAAAAAAATTAGTTTTTTTCTCATTTTTTTTAATTCTTTTCAATAATGTTGCTCTAATTACATGAGAAATTTTTTTTTCGTTTAAGATTTTATAATTCAAATAATTGTCCACGTAATTATATTTTATGTATTTAGTTTTTTTAAAAAATTCTAATATTTTTAATATATGTTTACGTTCATGTATTCCATATATAATGTTATTTTTTCCAAATATTGAAGGTGTAATAAAGAATTTTAGCCTTCTATATATTGAGGATCCATTATAATTATAAATTTTATCGTTACATATATGTTTAATAAAATTATTTTTTTCATCTATTATATTTATTTTGCCAAAAGGAATTGTGTCATTAGAGATTTTATTTACTAAATTCTTTAGATATTCTTTTTCTTTAAAAACATCATCATGAGCGCAAAATAAAAAATATTTACTATTTGCTTTTTTTAATACCGAGATCCAATTTTCTATGCCAAATACTCTTTTTTTTTGTTTATAAATTGTTATATTGCTATGTTTTTTTTGATATTTCCCACATATAGACAACGTTTTATCTGTTGAAGCGTTATCATAAATTATTAAATTAAAATTTTTAAAAGTTTGCTTGAATATACTCTCCAATGCATAACGTATATGACTTTCACCATTTAATACTGGCATACCTAAAGATATTTTTGGATTATTTATTATTTTCTTGATCATAGTAATATATAAATGTGTGAACTAAAAAAATTATAACAACTGTTATACAATATACTTTTAGTTATTAACCAGCATGTTATTCAGAATTATTTAATTAAGAAACTTATTTCAAAAATAGTTCTTTCTGCAGAGTTGTCATTATAATACCATGATTTTCTAAGTACAGATGTAGAGATGTAGAAGCGTCTTAACACGCTAAGCCACCTGTTGTTAATAATTAAATTAGCTTGATTTGTGGGCCTAAAAAGTTTTTAGATACAAATTATATTGTTAAATTTATTTTATTATGCAAAAACAATGTTTGTTTTTAGGGTACAATAAAAATCAAACTTCTTTAATTAATTTTCTTAAAAAAAAAAATTTTATAGTTAAGAATTATCAAAAAATTCCTCCTTTAAAAATATTTAGGCAAAGTGATTTCATTTTGTCATTTGGGTTTAGAAAAATAATAACTGAAAATATTATAAAAAAATTAAAAAAACCAATTTTTAATATACACCTATCTTATCTACCATTTAATCGTGGGGCACATCCAAATTTTTGGTCATTTATTGATAATACTCCAGCAGGAGTTTCTATTCACAAAATTGACAAAGGAATTGATACCGGAGAAATTATTCTGAGAAAAAAAATATATTTTAATATAAGTTTATATAAATTTTCTACTTTTAAAAAAACTTATAATTATCTTTTTAGAGAGGCTGAGAAATTATTTAAAAATAATTTTAATAAAATTTATGAAAAAAAGTATAAAAAAATATTAAATAATTGCCAAGGAACTTTTAATTATAAAAAAGATCTACCAAAATGGATGAAAAATTGGAATATGAATATATCTTTAGCTAAAAAATATTATATGAAAAAAGATTAAGTTAATTTTTTAACCAAAACACCAATTCTTTTATCGTCAGAATATATTTTGGACATAACTTCAGCTGTTGCCTTTGGATTGTTTTTGAAGGCTATGCGAAGAATATTCATCCAATTAACATTATTTTTTTTTCTTATATTTTCGATTTGAGAAATAATTTTTAAGTAATTTTTACTTTTATTTTTTTTTTTCATATACTTTTTAACATTAATATTTTACTTTAGTCTAGTAATAGAAAGTATAACTTGATATCTAAAAATCCATTAAAAAAAACACCTTTCTTTGTCGCAGAAATATCTGCAAACCATAATGGCTCAATACTTCATGCTAAAAAATTAATTAAAATAGCAAAAAATTGTGGAGTTGATGCTGTAAAATTACAATCCTATACGCCCAACACATTAACAATAAAGTCTAATAAACCAGATTTCAAAATTAGAGATGGATTATGGAAAGGAAAAACATTATGGGATTTATATGAAAAAGCACACACTCCATTTGAATGGCACAAAGAATTATTCGATTATGCAAAAAAATTAAAAATTACCTGCTTTAGCACTCCGTTTGATGAGTCTGCTGTAGATCTGTTGGAAAATCTTAATTGTCCATTTTATAAGGTTGCCTCCTTTGAAATGAATCATATCCCTTTGATAAAAAAAATCGCCCAGACTAAAAAACCAATTATTATTTCAACTGGTATGGCAAATCTTAAAGAAATAGATTTAGCTTATAAAACAGCAAAAAAAAATGGTGCAAAAGAAATAATCCTTTTATATTGTGTTAGCAATTATCCTTCAAATATTTCAGATTTTAATCTTAATAATATTAAGATTTTAAAAGATCGATATAATTGTAAGATTGGTTTTTCTGATCATTCAACAGATAATAAGGTTGTGGCAGCAGCAATTGCTGCTGGTGCAGAAGTTATTGAAAAACATATAGCTTTGGAAGGTCAAAAAAAAGGTTTTGATATTGCGTTTTCTTTAAAGGGAAAAGAAATCAAGGATTATGCACTAATTATTAAAGATACTTCTTTAATAATGGGAAAAAAATGTTTTTTTAGAAATAAAAGTGAAAAGCAAAGTTTGCAATTTAGGAGGTCCATTTATGCAGTTTCAGACATTAAAAAAGGAGAAAAATTTTCTAAAAAAAATATAAGGGTTATTAGACCAGGATTTGGTATCCAACCATTTTATTTTGAAAAATTAATAAATAAGAAATCTCCATTTAATATTCAAGCCCAGAGGCCATTAAAGATTACTGTTTTAAAAAATCTTAAAATTAGAAATATTTATTAAGTTTTCTAAAACCTAACTTTATAACCTTTGTTAAACAAATGCTGTTTAATTTTAAAAATATTATAATCTTTAAAAGTGATCATTGAACCAATAGCAAAAGAATTTGCTCCAATTTTTATCATATCTATTATTTGCTCAACATTTCCAAGTCCACCTTCAAATATTATCGGCAAATCAGTATTTGAAATAATTATTTTTGAAAAATTAAGATTCATTCCTTTTTCGCCACCTTCGTCATTAACATATGTTATTTTTATTTCACCTATGCCGGATTTAATTAGTGATTTTATATGGTCTAATATATTAATATTTTTTTCTTTATCTTCTAATAGATAGTATTCTCCATTACTAGCTATTATATTAATCCCAGCAACTATTGATTGGCTTCCATATATATCTTTTATTTTACTAATGATCTCCTTATTTTGGAATAGGATTTGACTTAAATAAATTTTGTCAGCCCCTAACTTAAAAGCTTTTTTTACTTGTTCAATATTTTTTATTCCCCCGCCAAAAGTTATGGGCGTTGATATATTTTTTGATATTTCATTTAATGTATCGAAGTCTGGGTCTTTATCGTTTTTATAGGAATCTAGATCAATAAGAAATATTTCGTCACATTTTTGACCTTCCAAAGCTAAACAGGTTGAACTCGGATATCCAGCATTAATGTGGTTGGTAAATTTTTTTCCTTTTACTAATTTTTTATTTGATAAAAGAAGAGATGGAATAATTCTTATGAAGCTCAATTTTTTTTCCAATTTAAAAAAAATTCTAAAAATTTATTACCATTGGTTTGGCTTTTTTCAGGGTGAAATTGAGTGCCGATAAAGTTATCTTTATAAACAATAGCAGGAATTTCATTATTATTTTCCATGTAAGATGTACCAACACAGTAATTATTCTTTTTTAAAGACATGTAATATGAGTGACAGTAATAAAAACTAGAAAGATCTTCGATATTGAATTTTTTGTCAATTTTTTTTTTAAATTTAACTTCTTTCCATCCAATATTAAATTTAATTTTTGTATCTAATTTTTTTACCTCACCATCTATGTGTCCTATTCCTTCAGACAATCCATTTTCATAAAGTTTTTTTGCAAATATTTGCATTCCAAGACATATGCCTAGTACTGGTTTGTTATATAAAAATTTTTTTATAGGTTCTATGAAAGAATTGTATTTTAAGAAATCCATACAATTTTTTGCAGCACCGACCCCTGGAATTATTAATTTATCCATTTCAGATAATTTTTTTGGGCTGTTTATAATGATTGGGTCTACTCCTAATTTATATAATGAAAAAAAAACCGAACCTAAATTACAAGCTTTATAATCTAATATACCGACTTTCATTTATTTATCTTAAGAAAATTTTTTGTTCCATTCATCAAAATCTTTAGGCTTTATATTGGAACTTGATTTTAAAAAATTATCATAATTTTCAATTTCATGAGGTAGAACAACATGTTTTTTAATAGTTTCATAAAATTCTTTTTCATTCATGTTTATCAATTTAAGAAAAATACTTAAAGATTTGGGTTTTTTACCATCGTACATTTTTGTTAAATCAATACCTTCTTCTCTGCTTAGTCTTTTGTTTCTTATGTCTATAGATACCAGATGAGAGGTTCTTCCAAATCCTCTTTTTAAAAATTTTATATAATCTCTTACACCTTGCATCATACACTCAATTTTTTCATAATCGTATTCCGGCGGAATACCCTCAACTTCATCACCTTCCCATCCAAGTTCATCCTTAATTATTTTAACTTGCTTTCTCACGTCCCATGGAATGTAATTTCCTAGGTAAAGGGCATTAATGTTATTAATTTTTAACTCCCTTTGACTTGGAAACATATAGGAATTAAAATCTTCTAATTTCAAACTTGATTCAGGATATCTTTCTTTGATCATTTGGTACATATCTTCAGCATTAATTCCAAGATTTATTGCTTTATTAAATTTTTCCACATTTAACTCTTCCTTATCCTTATAAGAATAAAAGGAAGCATATTCAGCAGATGGTTCTCCATAGAATATTAATGGAATTTTTTTTTCAATCGCCATTCTTATTGGTAGAGCGGCTATGCCAACGTGACAATGCCAACAAAAGTCTCCTCTTCTTATTAAACTTTCTATCATTGTTTTTTTTATAATTTCAAAATTCGTTTTAACATTAATAAAATCAACTCCTAATTTACTTATTACTTTTTCTGTATTTTGAATAACTTTAGGTCTCAAAAATTGATGATCAAAACGAACTACAAGAGGCTTAATATTATAATTTTTAACAAGATAGTACAAAGCGAATACAGAATCTTTCCCCCCTGAAAACGGTATTATGCAATCGTAGGTACTTTTATTTTTATACTTATTAATTAGATTATCTAATTCTTTTTTTTTTTCAGTCCAATTAATTTCTTTTTTACTATCTATCTGAACGCATACAGAACAAATTCCATCGCCATTAAATTTATTAGTTTCCGCAGTTTCGGGAATTACACATTTTGTACAAGTTTTCATTTAATTTTAATTTAAATTCAATGCTAATTTTAATAAAAATATATAGATTATAAATTAGTTTAACATAAATATAATTAAATTGATGTATAGCATTCCCACAATAAAAACAAAAAGATTTCTTATAAAAAAGTTAACTTTAACCAACGTTAATAAGACATATTTTTCTTGGTTTAAAGATCCGGTTATTACCAAAAATATAGTAACCTCAGATTCTGTTGCTGCGGGTGGTATTAAGTATTTAAAGTTATATGTAAGTAAAAAAATCAATAAAAAAAATATTTTATTTTTAGGCATATTTACTAAAAAAAAAATTCATATAGGAAATATAAAATTTGAACCCATCTCAAGAAAACGTAATACAGCTATAGCTGGAATCTTAATTGGAAATAAAAAATGGAGAAGGAAAGGGGTTTTAAAAGAAATTTTCCCTAATATTTGTAAATTTTTACACATATATTTTGGAATTTTAAGAATTGAATTAGGAGTTTCTAATAATAATAAAATAGCTATTATTTCATATAAAAAAATAGGATTTAAAAAATTAAAATTAAATGAAGCCAAATTAATTAAGAAATTAAAAAATATGAATATTTATGTTTTTAATATTTTGAAGTAAGTAATTAATTATAAAATAACAGTATTTTTTTATGAATAAAATTCCCTACAACAGACAGTTTATAAGTTCCGATGATCTTAAAGTAGTTAGTTCGTCTTTAAAGATGAATCTAATAACCACTGGGCCTTATGTAAATAAATTTGAAAATAACTTAAAAAAAAAGTTAAAAGTTAAGTACGCCGTCAGTTGCAATAGCGGTACGGCAGCTCTGCATTTAGCATTAATGAGTATAAATATAAAAAAAAACGATATTGTAATAATGCCAGCAATTAATTTTATAGCTGGATATAATATGGCAAGATTAATGAATGCTAGAGTTTATCTTGCAGATGTTGATCCTTTGACAGGTCAAATGACTCCAAAAACTTTATTAGATTGCATTAAAAACAATAAATTAAAAAAAATCAGAGCAATAGTAACAATGTACTTAGGGGGGTATCCAGAAAATGTCATTGAATTTTATAGAATTAAAAAAAGGCTTAATTGTTATTTAATAGAAGACGCATGTCATGCAATGGGGGCAAAATATTATTACAAAAATAAACATTTAAATGTAGGCTGTTGTACTCATTCTGATGTTTCAACATTCTCTTTGCATCCAGTTAAAACAATCACTGCCGGTGAAGGAGGAGTAGTTACTACAAATAGTAAAAAAATTTTTGACAGAATTATTTCTTTAAGATCTCATGGAATAAATAAAAATAATAATTTTCACTGGAAATACGATATAAGTGAATCTGGGTTTAATTATAGAATAAGCGATATAAATTGCGCCCTTGCTTTAAGTCAGTTAAAAAAAATCAAAAAATTTATCAGTTATAGAAAAAAAATATTTAATCTTTATAGAAAAAATTTAGAAAAAATTAATCAATTTGTAAATTTTCCAAATTATAATAAAAGCAAGCCATCCTACCATTTATTTTTAATTTCAATAAATTTTAATAAAATGAAATCAAATAAGGATAAATTTCTAATTTTTTTGAAAAAAAATAATATATTTTGCCAGTACCATTATATTCCAATTTATAAATTTACATTATTTAATCAAAAACTAAATTTAAATTTCTATAGAGGTGCAGAATTTTATTACAAAAATACAGTAAGTTTGCCAGTTTTTTATAATTTAACGAATAAATTACAAAAAATAATAATCAATAAGATTAAATTTTTTTTGGATAAACAGTAAATCTTATGAAGTTAGTGTTGGGTTCTGCCCAGTTTGGAATGGATTATGGTTACTCTAATAACAGAAGAATTAGTCAAATAGAATTTAGAAAAATAGAAAAGTTAGTTCTTAACTCAAAAATAAAATTTATTGATACTGCAAAAAGTTATGGGTGTAGTGAGCGAGTTATTGGAAATAGTAAATTAAAAAAATTAAATATTATTACAAAAATTAAACTTCCTAATAAGAATAATATTTCTATTAAAAATTGGGTTTCATCAGAAGTCCTTGATTCCATAAATCTATTGAAAGTGAAAAAACTCTACGGAGTATTGATACATGATTATAAAGATTTGCTTGGTAGAAGCGGAAGAGAATACTTACATTTACTGCAGGCATTAAAAAAAAGAAAAATTATAAATAAAATTGGAATATCTATTTACGATCCAAAAGAAATTAAAAAAATTTTGAAATTTTGGAAGCCAGACATAGTTCAGTTTCCGTTTAACATCTTTGATAATAGAATACTAAATTCAAAATTGATAATAATTTTAAAAGAATTTAAGATAGAAATTTATGCAAGATCAGCTTTTTTACAGGGAGCTTTGATTGACGATTATAGTTCTTTTAAGTTTAAAAAAAAATATAAACATTTATTTAATAAATTTAATCATTGGTGTTCTATAAATAATATTTCTAAGATACAAGCCTGCTTACATTTTATTAAGCAGTATAAAAAAATTGATTATTTAGTAGTAGGATTCAATAATTACAATCATCTCAAAGAAATAATGAATGTTTTTAAACAGAAACAGATTATTATACCTAATAAGTTCTCTACAAATGATATAAATTTAATTGACCCTAGAAGATGGAATCGCAAAAAAAAATTTTAGCAATTATTCAAGCACGATTTAATTCAACAAGATTGCCAGGTAAGGTATTAAAAAAAATTAACAATCAGACTGTTTTAGAAATATTAATTAAAAGACTTTCTCAATCAAAACGGATATCAAAAATTATAGTGGCATGTTCCAACAATCCTAGCGATAAAGCAATAGTTGATATATGCAACAAATTAAGAGTTAGTTATTTTATTGGTTCGGAATATGATGTTTTAGATAGATTTTATAAAGCAGCTAAAAAGTATAAAGAGTATAATAATATTGCAAGAATAACAGCCGATTGTCCGTTAATAGATCCTGAAATAGTAGATAAGGTTATAGATGGTTTTTTTTTAAAGAATGTAGATTATGCTTCCAATATTAATCCACCGACTTTTCCAGACGGATTAGACATAGAAATTTTTAAATTTAGCGCTTTAGAAGAAGCTTATTTTAAGTCTAAAAAATCCTTTGAAAGAGAACACGTGACTCCTTTTATCACTAGCAATAAAAAATTTAAGAAATTTAATTTAAGGAATTTTATAGACTATTCTTCATTAAGAATAACCTTGGATCAAAAAGAGGATTTAATTTTAATAACAAAAATAATAAAAAATTTTAAGAAAAATTTGTATTTTAATTTTAGAAAAATTTTAGATTTTTATAAAAAAAATAAAAAAATTTTTTCAATTAACATTAATATTAAACGAAACGAGGGTTATACTCTTAACTTAGGACAAAAAATGTGGAAAAGAGCCCAGGAGGTTATTCCTGGCGGAACAATGTTATTTTCAAAAAACCCAGATCTTTTTCTTCCCAAATTTTGGCCGGCGTACTTTGAAAAAACTAATGGTTGTTATGTTTGGGATTTGGAGGGAATAAAATATTTAGATTTATCAATGATGGGTGTAGGAACTAATATTTTAGGCTATTCCAAAAGAGAAGTAGATAATGCTGTTAAAAAAATTATTAACAAAGGTAATATTTCGACTTTAAATTCAAAAGAAGAAATATTGTTAGCAGAAAAACTTATCCAAATGCACCCTTGGGCAGATAAAGTTCGTTTTGCTAGAACAGGGGGTGAAGCTGCAGCTATAGCAGTAAGAATTGCAAGAGCGGCAACAGGAAAAGATAAAGTTGCCATATGTGGCTATCATGGTTGGCATGATTGGTACTTAGCTGCCAATCTCTCAGATTCTCATAGTTTAAACTCTCACTTAATGAAAAATTTATCGATACAGGGTGTTCAAAAAAATTTAAAGAACTCAGCATTTGTTTTTGAATATAATAATTTTGATCAGTTAAAAAAAATCGTATCACAAAATAATATTGCAGCAGTAATTATGGAAGTTTCTAGAAATGAACCCCCAAAAAAAAACTTTTTAGAGAATATAAGAAAATTAACTAAAAATAAAAATATAGTCTTGATTTTTGATGAATGCACTTCAGGATTCAGAGAAACATTTGGAGGATTACATCTCAAATATGAAGTAAATCCTGATATAGCAACTTTTGGTAAGGCTTTAGGCAATGGTTACGCCATTAATGCTGTTATAGGAACAGATTCTATTATGAATTATGCGAACTCGACATTCATAAGCAGCACCTTTTGGACAGAAAGAATAGGATCAGCAGCAGGATTGAAAACTTTAGAAATTATGGAAAAAATTAAATCTTGGGATATTATAAGTAGCTTAGGAAAAAAAGTAAAAGCAAATTGGCAGACTTTAGCAAAAAAAAATAATATAAAAATAAAAATTCAAGGACTAAGTGCATTACCAAGATTTGATTTTGAAAATAAAAATAATTTATACTACAAGACATTTATTTCTCAAGAATTTTTAAAAAAAAATTTTTTAGCTTCAAATTCTATATACTTATGCACCGAACATAACATGAAAATTTTTAATAATTATTTTGATATATTGGATTCAGTTTTTTATAAAATCAGTAGATCAATTAAAGAAAACATTAATCCTCAAAAATTATTAAGTGGACCGGTTTGTATTGGAGGAATAAGATCAAAGTACTAATTAATGAATAGAAATTTTTTTAAAAACAAAAGCCTTTTAATAACCGGAGGGACCGGATCCTTTGGTAAGGCTTTTGTTAATTATTTATTGAAAAACAAAATACCTTTAAAAAAAATCATAATTTTTAGTCGTGATGAATTTAAACAATTTGAAATGAACAAAGTTTTTAATGATATCAAATATCCAAATATTAGATATTTTATTGGAGATATAAGGGATAAAGAAAGATTAAAATTAGCTTTAAATGATGTTGATATCGTTGTACATGCAGCTGCTTTAAAACAGGTTCCAACTGCAGAGTACAATCCAACTGAATTTATAAAAACAAATATTTTAGGCTCCCAGAATATAATTGATTGTTGTTTGGGCGGCTCAGTTAAAAATGTAATTGCTCTTTCAACCGATAAAGCCTCTTCACCAATAAACTTATATGGTGCAACCAAACTTTGTTCCGATAAACTTTTTATAGCTGCTAACAATATAAAAGGCCGACAGAATATTAAATTTAGTATTGTTAGGTATGGTAATGTTATGGGAAGTCGTGGATCAGTACTTGAAATGTTTTTAAAACAAAAAAAATATGGATTATTTACAGTTACCGATAAAAATATGACTAGATTTAATATCAACATGTCCGAAGCTATTAATTTTGTGATTTTTTCTTTAATAAATTCAAAAGGAGGCGAGATCTTTGTTCCAAAAATTCCCTCATTCCGTATTGTCGATTTAGTCGAGGCAATAGATGTAAATTATAAAATTAAATATGTAGGAATTAGACCTGGAGAAAAAATGCATGAGGAAATGATTTCTACTTTTGATTCTCCGACTACTATAGATTTTGAAAAATGTTATATAATCTTAAATGCAAATAATTTTAAATTTTACAAAAATTACAAGTTTCTCTCTGAGGGTTTCTCTTACAACTCAAAAACAAATAAAGATTTTTTAAATATTTATCATTTAAAAAAAATTATTAAAAATTTCGAATTGGTGAAAATTAAAGACTAGTTAAAGTTTCTTAGATAAATAATTTTTTTAATACAAATCAATAATTTAAAAGAAAAGAGTATTAAAATTTTAATGGCATTAATAATGCTATTAAGTATATTTTAATATAAAAAATTAATTAAAAATTTTTTTTATAGGACAATATTTATTTTCATATATGTTTAGTTGAATGAAAAAAACAATCTTAGTTACGGGCTCCGCTGGTTTTATAGGTTTTCATGTAAGCAAATTACTTCTAATAAATAATTATAAAGTTATTGGAGTAGACAATTTAAATAATTATTATTCCGTTTCTCTTAAAAAGAATCGAAATAAAGAACTTAAAAATTTCAAAAATTACACCTTTATAAAATTAGATATATGTAAAAAAAGTAAAGTAATCGAAATTTGTAAAAAATTTAAGATTAATTATATTTTACATTTGGCTGCTCAAGCTGGGGTTAGATATTCTATTAAAAACCCTGATTTTTACATTAAAAATAATCTTATCGGTTTTTTTAATGTTATCGATGCAGCTAGATTGTGCAAAATAAAACATTTTGTTTATGCAAGTAGTTCAAGCGTTTATGGATTAAATAAAAAAAAGTCTTTTAAAGAAAGTGATAGAACGGACCATCCTGTAAGTTTGTACGGTGCTACAAAAAAATCAAATGAGATTATAGCGCACTCCTATAGTTACATTTATGGTTTGCCAGTTACAGGCTTAAGATTTTTTACAGTTTATGGAGCATATGGAAGACCTGATATGTCATTATTTTTATTTGTAAAAAAAATTATTGAGCGAAAAAAAATAAATATTTTTAATTATGGTAAAATGAAACGATCTTTTAGTTATATAGAAGATATTTCAAAAGCTATATTTAAAATTTTATTTGAAATTCCAAAAAAAAGAATATTAATAAAAAAATTGACTTCAGATATTAGCGAAGCACCCTATCAAATATATAATTTAGGTAATTCAAAAGATGTCAAATTGTTAGACTACATTAAAATGATTGAGATAGCCGTAGATAAGAGATCTATAAAAACATTACTAAAACTTCAATTAGGAGATGTTATTTCTACAAAAGCAAATATGCATAAAGTAAAAAAAGACTTCAATTTAAAAATTAATACGCCTATAAAATATGGAATACCAATATTTGTTGATTGGTTTAAAAAATATTATTCAAAATAGATTTAATATAAAATAATGTTTCCTGATAACGACTGGTATAGTAACAAAAAAATTTTATTTGATTTCTGTGGTTTAAAAAAAACATTCCCTATAAATTCAATCCTACAACATGGTTGGTTCTCATTTTATGATAAAAATACAATAAAACAAAATAAATATTTTAATACGCAGTATCTATGTTGGTCAAAAAAATTTAGGAATTTTTTTTATAGAAGAGGTGTTAACATTAAAGCTATAGGATCACCATTTTTATATCTTTGTAAAATTAAAGGTGACATTCAAAAAAAAAAAGTTAATGGCACAATACTTTTTCCTTCTCATAGTGCTCCTGAATTTAAGCAGTACGTCGATCATGAAAAAATTATTAAAATAGTTAAAAAAAATTGCAAACCACCTTTTGGTGTATGTCTATTTTATACCGATTATAAAAAACAAATTATAAATCTGTATAAAAAAAAAAATTTTCAAGTTTATTGTTGCGGTAATAGAGCCGATGAAAATTTTTTATATAATTTTTATGGTATAGTTTTAAATGTTAAGACATGTATTTTTATGGAATTAAATACTGCGTTAATTTACTGCATGTATTTAAAAAAAGAATGCAAGATTTATAATAAAGATGAGTTTGGAAATAGTTTGTATAGTCACAGTTCATTAACGCAACAAAGGACTGAAAAATCATTTTTATATAAATATTTAACTAAACACAAAGCTTCAAAGAATAAACTTTATAAAATTGCACGTATTGAGTTAGGTTATAATGAAATGAAAAAGCGGTCAGAATTAATAGAGATTTTAAACTTAAAAAGAAAATTTAGTAATTTGTTTGCTTATTTTTTTTCTAAAATATATGACATCAAATTTGGTAAAGAAATTAGACTTGGCCTTAATGATGACAAATATCTTAATGAGTATAACTCAAGCTTTTTTGAAATTAATCCTAAAATAAAAAAATATTAATATTACTATGTTAGAAATTATTAAAAAATTTCTTTTTTTAATAGAACGAAAGTTTAAGTATAAAATTTTTTTTTTAACTTTCGTCATTTTAATTTTGGCTGCTTTTGAAACTTTGAGTATTGGAGCTATTATACCCTTTATTTATTCAATTTTATCTGAACAAAATATTTTTTTATTAAATTATTTTAAAAATATTTTTGATATTAGCAGTCATAGTATAATTAAATATTCTTTAATTTTTATTTTTTTAGTTTTTTTAATTAAAAATATAATTTATATATTATTTGTTTATTTACAAAGTAGTCTTGTTAGCAATATAAGAAGAAACCTATCTGAAAAACTTTATAAGGCTTACCTAGATATTAATTATAAAATTTTTTTAAAAAGTAATTCATCAGAGTTTGTTAAGAATATAAATGTTGAATGTGAAAATTTTCGTTATACTTTGTTTATTGTTATTTCATCTTTTTCCGAAGTTATAATTCTTACTTTTATAATAATTTTTCTTTTATTTTATAATATATATTTTTCTACTCTCATATTATTTTTAATAGCAATGTTCAGCTTTACATATGTACTATTTTTTAGGAGAATTTTAAAAGAAAGAGGCGTTTCTAGATTTAAAAATTTGCAGAAATTATTTAAAATTGTTACGGAGTCTTTAGCGAGCATAAAAGAGATTAAAGTCTTAGGAATAAAAAAAAATTTTACTAATAAATTTAATCTTACAAACCACAAGTATACAAATGATTTAATTTTTACTGAGTTTTTTTTAAATATACCAAAGGCATTAGTTGAATTGTTAGGAATTACAGTAATCGTAATTATCATATTTATAAATCTAAATAATAAATTTGATGCTTCTGAAGTGATGGCTGCTTTAGGTGTCTATGGATTAGCTTCTTTTAGATTACTACCTTGTTTGAATAGAATTTTATCAGGATATAATCATCTCAAATTTGCTACTGAAACAATAAGTAGAATTCATTTAAGTGTAAAAGAAGTAAATAATGAAGAAAGTGAATATAAAAATTATGCACAATTTGATAATAAAATTAAAAACATAGACTCTATAAATTTTGTAAACTTAAGCTTTTCATATGCTGATAAAGATAAATTTTTAATAGACAATTTTAATTTTGAGATTAAGAAAAACTCTTTTATTGGATTAACTGGAAAAAGTGGTTCCGGAAAATCTTCATTACTAAATATTATAGCAGGTCTATTAAAACCAGATAAGGGTAATGTATATTATAATAAAAACTTAGATATTTATGACAATTTGAAATATTTTTACAAAAAGATCGCTTACGTATCTCAAGAAGTTAACATTATTAATGACTCAATCAAAAATAATATCGCATTTGGAGTCGAAAAAGATGAAATTAATGTAGATGAATTATTAAAGGCAATACAGAGCGCTAGACTTTCTAATTTTGTCAAAGAATTAAATATGGGTTTAGAAACTATGTTGGGCGATAGGGGAGCAAGGATATCAGGAGGTCAAAAACAAAGAATAGGAATTGCTAGAGCGCTATACTTTAACCCTGACCTAATAATATTTGACGAGTCTACAAGTGCATTAGATGCTGCTACAGAAAAAGAAATTATCGATTCTATTATTCAACTTAAAGGAAAAAAAACAATTATATTTGCAACGCATCAAAAATCTCTTTTAGAAAAATGCGACACTATTATTGAGATTTTAGAAAACAAATTAAAAATCATTTAGTCTTAATTTATTAAATAATTAAATGAAAGTATTGCATATTTTATATTCAGATATTGGAGGGACATTTGATGTAGTTCACTCCATTATTAAAAAAAATTCTAATTGTTATTGGACAGATCAAATATTATTAACCGGGCCAAATATTTTTAACCCTTATAAATCTAGAGCTTTAAAATTAAAGATTAAAATAGGTTATATTAAAACTCTAAGATTTTTACCTTTCTTGTTTTGGATTAAGATTTTTTTAAAAATAAAAAAGCTAAAACCAGATATTATTATGCTAAATAATAATCAAATTTTTCCATCAATTCTATACAAGTTAATTTATAAAAAAAAAATTATATATATTGATCATAATCCTTATTTTCTTCATAAGAAAATATCAATTAGAATTGTAGATATTTTATCTAAATA
>Ga0114976_10001035_pt1 | contig 17375 bp, 11 predicted proteins | sample S_130805_EF_Meta_FD_87319 | JGI IMG/M metagenome (GOLD analysis project Ga0114976, IMG submission 87319) | Freshwater microbial communities from Lake Simoncouche, Canada to study carbon cycling - S_130805_EF_MetaG | ecosystem: Environmental > Aquatic > Freshwater > Lake | place: Lake...
ACCCCAAGATAGATAATTACTAACTGATATTACAACACAATGTTTTCTTTTAATCTGTCTTAGAACACTAAATGCTTGAATTGTATCACGACCTAAACGACTAACATCCCAGATCATTATCACAGAATAAGGTACTAGATCTCTAATTAGTTTATTTAGCTGGGTTAGCACATTTTTTCCATTATAAGAACTTCCAATATCATAATAATAGTTAATTGAATTCTCTTTTACAGAAAAAATGGATTCTGCAAATTTTTCACATCCATCTGTTTGACGATCAAGTCCATGAGCTTGATCATTGGTTTGCGAACCAGTACTAACTCTGTAGTAAATATAGAATTGTCTTGGTTCAAAGTTTAATTTAAACATTAGTGCTTGTTATGATATAAATTAAAGTTAAGTATAAACTAAAAAATAAATCAATTTTTTATTATCTATAAATTGATTTATTTACCTATAAAGGTTAAAATTAACTTGTCCATCAGTTAAATACTGGATTGTTTGGTTTGTCCGAGAAGGTAGACCATATAATGTATATTTAAAGCACTTTGAAAACCCGGATGATAATGAATGTCCAGTAATTCAAATTTACTAGTTTTTGTATCATATGCTTGTAACTACTAAAAAATTGAAAAAATTATTTTATAGTTTCTAATAGTAGTTATTAATCTATTAAATAAAATAAAATAAAATAATGTTTAATAATATTTTGATTAACTTCAAGTTGAAAATAATCAAGAATTTTTTGCCATGTTAAATTTATATGAAATTATGGAAGATAGAATAACATTGGGTCCAAAAACAAAGACTGGATTAAAAATAGGAATTGATATTGGTGGTGTTTTAAGTGCTGATGATAAAAATCCCCAACTAATTAATGTTCCAAATGCATTCGATTCTTTAATTAAATTTAAAGATTTAGGACACCAATTATATATTATATCTTATTCAAAGGGAAGAAGATCAATGCTACGATACGAAAAATTAGTTGAAAATGGACATTGTGATCTTTTTGCAGAAACATATTTTGTTTCAGAACGCTGCTACAAAAGAGATGTACTAAACCATATTGGATGTAATATTATGATTGATGATAAAGAATCAATTTTGGATGAAGTAAAATTATCAAATCCAAATATAATAACTATATTATATCAAGAATTTAATGACCAAAAAAAAAATAAACACAAAAGACATTTAATTGCAAATAATTGGGATGAATTAGTTGCAATAATAGATGGAATTGAAGTTCAAACATATAAAACAAATATAGATCTCTACTCAATTTATGAAATTAGAGATGTTACACCAAGATGTAAATTAATTTAAATTAATAAATATTGAATCATCTTCGCGTAACATCTCTAATTTTTTGATATAAATTTCTAAATCTTTTTCTTTAAAATGTAAAAACCTTTTTTTAAACATTTTTTCTTGTATCTCACATTCTATATTATTCGTACTAATAATCATAATATTAATAGGACTATCAAGAATAATTTTACAAAATAATTTATTTCTCAAATAATTAATGCAATTTACGATAAAACTATCATAAATATCCAAGACAGTATCTTTATTCCATTTTTTAGGACCAAGAGGAAATATATTTATAAAAGCTTTTTCATCTGAACTAGATGCAATAGATTGACTTCCACCAATACTATAATTTCTTTGTAATTTAGGTAATTTAGGTTTAACAATAGCATTATTATCAACAACAGAATTTTCCATCGCTGAATTAGTACTTGATTTATCTATTTTAAAATATTTATTTATATCAATTTTTCCAGATAGTATTTTTTGAATATTTAAAATGTAATATATTTTACTTGTATTTTTTAAATTTTCTATATTTAAATTTTCTATATTTAAATTTTCTATATTTAAATTTTCTATATTTAATTTTTTTATCTTGAGCTTTCCAAGACTAGTAATAAAATCAGAATAGTTTTGTTGAATATCTATATTTTGATCTAAATAGTCTTTTATTTTTTGTAAATTTGTAGTAATCTTAGAGATTTGAACTCGTACATCATCATTAATTTTTACATTTTCTTGTATAATTTCTTGTATATTTTCTTCAGATGTAGCATCTTTTAGTTTTTGTGTAGCATCTTCAAGTTCTTTAATTGCTTTTTCGGCATCAATTGAGTTTTTTTGTATTTTTTCTTTTATTTTTTCTAGGTTTTTTTGTTTTTCGATAGCACTAATAATATCCTGATTAGAATCATTTAATCTATTTATTCTAGTTTTAGCATCTTGCATTAAGTTAGTAAGACTTTCAATTTCAGCATCTAATTCTGCATTGTTTGGGCTTTTTTTTTGCTCAGACCTTTTCTCAGCAAGGGTTTTTTTATATGAATTCAATCCTTGTTCAATTTCAGTTTTTGCTGTTTTATACTGTTCTATTTCCGCACCAGTTACATTAGAACGTTTTAATTCTTCTTCAACTTGTAATTTCTCAACTTCTAATTTACCAGCTTCTGATTTTGATTTTTCTACTGTAGCTCTAGTTTTAATTGTTTCTGAATTTTCTTTTTGATAAATTGCATCTTTTATTATTTTTTTTTTTGATTCTAAATCAGACGATTTAAATCTGTCTAAAACACCAATTAAATTAGTAGTAAAATCTATTATTGGTCTATCTATTAAAAATTGTTTTATTATATCTATCCCTACATTAATTTTTTTAATTTCTAATAAACTAGTTTTATAAGTTAAATTTTCTTCTTCGGTTGCACCAAATCTATTTAATTTTTTACTAATAATTTTTTCTATTGATTTAGAAATATTTTTAAACAAAGTATCTAAAATTTTATAGTGTAATTTATTTATTGTATATAAACTAATTATATCTTTTTCAAATCTAGTATTTTCTCTTTCATTTATAGCTGCATATAGTTTTAAAAATATATTAATATTATTTTGTTTTAACAAAAAATTACAAATATCTTCTACTGAAGTTGCTTGTCCATTAAAAAATTGACTTACCAGTTGATCTTTTATAGATTTAATTTTTTCCTTAAAAATATTTAATTTATGTCTATCAACACTTAATGGCGTATTATCAATAGGTAAATGTTTAATGCCTTTATAAGGGGTTTCATCGACAAAATGAGTTCCTCCTCTTTTTCTTAAAACATCAATAAATTCACAACCGGAAATATCACTATTTATTTTTCCGTTACTATTATCTGTTTTTTTTAAACACTGATAATGTGTTCCAGTAAATTGTTTAATTTTAACATTACTATCAAATACAATACATGGGACATAAATTATAGAATTTTGCATTAACTCAACATTACCAATAAATTCTTCAATTCCCATACCCTTGATATCATTAATACATTCAAGTGTTTCATTAGTATCATTAAGAGTTTGTGCTTGTTTTATTTTTGTATTTATATAACATATTAGTTGAAAATATCTCATCAATCTTCTATTGTCAATACTAACATAATTTATTTCTCCATCTTCTTGTACAATTTTAACTACAACTAAAAGTGGGGCATATGGTGGTAAAGAACAATCTTCGGGATATCCATCTGGCATAAATCCAAATGATCCAGTTATTAAAAAAATATTTTTTCCGTTTAAATCTGAAGTACCTACATATTTTAAATTAAATGGCCAATCTGAAATTTTATCTAATCCAATTCCATGATTTCCTACTCCTAAACTAATTCCCGAATGAGAAAATGCAAGTTCTTTTATATCAACTAAAGATGTATTAATATAAACATTGTCTAAATCTGCTTCAGATATATCATGTCTTGTTGCACAAAAATTATATTCCATATAAAATAATATTATATATAATATTATTTTATAAATTAATCAAACCTCATTTGTAATAACTTTTGGTTTTCTCCCCCTTTTTTTCTTTTCTGGTACTATAATAGCTCCAATACTATCTGATGTTTCAATATCCTGCTCTGCTAATTCTGAATAATTAGATGATGTTTCTGATAATTCTATAATATTCTGTTTGAATACTTCTGCATTAGCTCTAAGCTGATCTTGTATAGCCTCATTTACCATTATATATTTTGCATCCATTAACTTATTTTTTACAAATATTGTCATTTCATCTGAAACTATAACTTTTCTGAATGGGAGGATCTTCCTGTAAATTTTATCAATTGTAACATTTGATATCTCAAATATCTCTGAAATTGTTTTTTTCTGTATATCAATCCCATTTATATTTGAATATATTAAAATTGCACCTGCTGCAATTGATGTTGGCTGATGATTAGATGCCAAATAAAGTCTTGTAATATTAGTTGATATTATTTTAATCTGCTGAACTTGTTCTTTTTTTAGTTTGAGTTTTTGACAAAATCTTTCAATATGATCATTTGGTGTAGTTGATGCTATTGTATTTATCAAATTGTTTTTCTTCATCAAATCATTAAATTTTCTTATCCCCTTTGTTACTACCTTAATTGTTGTTTTTAACATAGCTGCTATCTCTTTGACTTGTCTTGAATAACCTTGTAATTGTGAACCATAGTACACACATGCACCATAGATACCAGTTCTATTATCTCCTCTTATGATAACACTTTTATCTTTTTTTTCTTCAGTTTCATACTTTAAATCATGTATCTGTTTATATAAAATTTTAACATTGTCTATAACTGACTTTGGTAAATTATTTTTCTTACATACTTGTTCTAAATGTTGTAAAATATCTGATAGTGACCTTTCCTTATATGGCATTTGATTCCATGTTTGTAACATCTTTAATACACTATACCCTTTTCCAGATATTGTTGTACCCAATGATGATTTAGGAAGAAAAAAGTTAGTTGCAGGCCCACATCTAACTGATCCTTCACCTTTTCCATCTTCATATAGTGACCATTCTGGATTTTGATCAAATATTTGTGTCGTACATATTCCACAATCTGTACATTTAATACAACCCTTTGAATAATCTTGCACTAAATTTCTACCATTACAACCTATACACGTATTAGCATTAGATTTAGATTTAATAGATTTAATAGATTCAATAGAATTAGATTTATTTATATCCATTGAATCTATTAAATCTAACATATTATCTTCATTTATATCAAACAATTCCATATCAGTAGGATTAAAAATGTCTATGTGGATGCTTCCAGGTGCGGATAACATATTTAAAATTATAAATAATTCTTTAAATAAGTTATTTAAAATTTCAATTATTTTTTATATAATTTATAAATTAAAAGGCAAATTATAACTATCAAAATATACATAAAATTACATGTAACAAATCTAAAAATAATTTTTGAATATGAAGGTTTAATCCATGTATTGTCCAAAGTAGTATAACTAATAACTTTATTCATTTTATGTATATCGCATGTACAGTGATTACATGGGTTAAATTCATCATCTAAAATTTTTATTTTTGATTTACCATAATATGTTAAATACATTTTCTCTAAATATAATGGTCCTGCTACCATCATAACATCTATAAATTCAAAATAAATATTGTACATTTTAACATTTTTAATACATTGTAAAATAAAATTATCCATAGGTTTAGAAATTATAATATCATTATTAAGTATTTTAAAACTAGTTATACTACCTAATATAACATCTTGGTCAGTATATTTATCAATAATATTATTATATGATTTAACACAAATTCTATCCATATCAGAATAAATACCTCCATAAATATATAAAATAATAAATCTAATATAATCACAACGTTGAATTGGATATTTAAAATTATTATAAATTTGATATTTATCTGGAAAAAATTTTTTGATTAATTGATCACAATCAAAACCATTCCAAATTTTAATTTTATAATCTGGGTTAATTTTTTTAGTATTTTCAATAGTTTCTAAATATTTATTTGGAATAATTGGATTTTTGTTAAGTTCATTTTTAAAATCAAGCCAAATAAAATGTATTATTTTAGGGAATTCTAACATTTAATAAATGTTTAGAAAATAATTTTTAAACATTTATTTTAGTATTATATATTATAAAATGGAACAAGTTTATAAATTAGTTGATCAAATTTATTGTATAAATTTAATATCAAGACCAGATAGGTATGCAAGAATGAGAGCTTTTGAATTAGAAGAAAAAATTAAAATTAATTTTTATAGACCAAAAAAAGACATATCTGGTGGTATAATAGGTTGTTTCAAGTCTCATATAAATGTGATATCACAAGCATATAATGCAGGTTATAACCAGGTACTAATACTAGAAGATGATATAATAAAAACTCCAGCTTATAGTAATGGTATGGTAGATTTTAATTCAGTTTCAAAATTTATTAAAGAAAATAAATCATGGGAGTTTATACAACTATCATGGTCTGCACCAGTGAATTCTCTATTTTTACCAATGGTAAGTTCTAAAGAGTCAAAAAATTTATCTCAATTTAATTCTTTTTTTGCATCTTCATATATTATTAATAGAAATGGAATGAAAAGAATTTTAGATAACTATAAAAAATACTTTGGTGTTGAACATGTTGATGGTTATTATTCTGAAATATTTAAAAAAACAATGTGGAATATTGTACCAATGCCATTCGATCAAGATAGAGAGTCACCAAATGATAATAATTGGTTTCATCCAATACTTGATAAAATATTAATTTTTATTCATGTAAATTTGAATATATTGTATTTTAGTTCACTTTTTAAGTATTATAATGGTTGTTTTATATTATATGCAATAATAATATTTTTGTTTTATTATGGTAAAAACTTTTTTAATAAACAATCAAGTCACTAATATTCTCTTTATTATTTAACTTTCTATTTTTAACATGTTCTCTATAATAAATATTATAACACATAGATGATATAATGCATGCAATTCCAATAATTAAGAGTAAATTAAAATTTTTTGAATTTCTATTTACATAAAGTAAGCCAATAACAAGTATACTTTCTCTAAAATCTTTATAGTAATCAGTAAAAAATATATTTTTACTTGTTGTTAATTTATTAAACCCGAATAACTCTCCAAAAGGTGAACAAAAAATATCATCACCTAATTCATAATTAGGAATTACTATTTTTTTTTCAAAGTATGATAAAATACATTCACCATTGCAAAATGCCCAGTGTGCTCTTACAAATAATAAAAATAACATTAAATATATATCATACTTTCTAACACTCCAAAATATAGCACGTAGACCAAAAGGTATTGCTATAATTAAAATATGAAATAGTGCTATTAATTTTGATAGAAAAATTCTCATATATATATTATTAATAGATATTTAATGTACCTAATGAAAAATTTTTTTTTTTATAATCCATTACTGGGCTTTCTCCAAAAATATTATGCCATAAATATTCTAACACATAACCAATTTTACCATTGTCTTTATTAATTATATAATTTATTAGTCTTTGATAAAATTCTTTTGATCTTAATCTAATTCTATCTTTATGAACAATGAATTGTGCACAACATTTATCATAGTATCTTGGTTGAATAGGTCCTAATGTATCTAAAAAAAGTTCATCCCAAACTAATTTTAATTCATTAAAATGATTAATCTCAAATTTATCACATCTATCATCAACCCCCAAGTCATTTATATTTGTATAGGGACTATTTATTTTTATCTTATTAATAATTTTATCAATTGGTGTTCTTTGATGCCAATCCACATAATGTCCATGTGAAAAAAGTGTATATTCTGGTAATACATCATAGAACTTGACAATATAATCTAAATATGCCATCGCTTCATTTCCTTTATTAATTGAAACATATAATGTTTTATTTTTTTCAACCTTGCTTGAAATAATAAATGGATATTTAATTTTTTCCAACCAAAATAAGTTTTCATTATAATGTGATACCAATACTACTAATTTTTCTTTAGACAAATCATTTCTGTCATAAAAATTATTTTTTAAATTTAAAATTTTTGGATTAATAATAGTGTGTGATTTATATAATATTTTTACTGTTGTGTGAAATAGTGAATAAAAAAATATTACACAAATAAGTATAAATGTAAAAATGCTAAAGAGTTTTACAATCATTTATACTATATCTAGATAATTTATCTGTTACTATTTTATATGAATAAAAATTATTTTAAAGTAATTTTTGTACTGTTTTTTATATTGTTTATTTTATATATTTCAACTAATCAATTTTTATTAAATGTATTATCACATTTTTATTCTGTAATATACTCACAAATTTTTAATTTAATTGGTTGGACAAAATGTAAAAAAATTGATTCAAATAAATTAGAATGTTCAGATGGTAAAAAAAAATTTTATTGTAGTATATATGATACAATAGTATCTGCAAATTTACGTGCTGGTATTCCATGGGAAGGATTTATGCATAAATATTTTAAAACTTATTCTAATAAAAATAAAATTGCACTTGATATAGGTGCAAATATTGGAACACATACTGTTTATTTATCTGATTATTTTGGTAAAGTGCATGCATTTGAACCTCAAACTTCTGTATTTAATTTGTTAGAATCTAATATAAAATTAAATGCTTGTACAAATGTACAAACACATAAATTTGGATTGGGTGATAAGAATATTACGGAAAATATGGAAAAGTATGATCTTACAAAACCTAATAATCAAGGAGCAATTGCAATAGATAAGACGGGGACTTCAAATGGAGAACAAATTGAAGTAAGAATATTGGATGAACTTGGATTATCTAATATTGGATTCATGAAAATTGATGTTGAGGGTTATGAATTGTATGTATTAAAAGGAGCAATAAATACAATAAAAACAAATAAACCTATTATAATCATAGAGTTAAATGATAAAACAAAAGATGATCGTGCTGAAATTGTTAAACTTCTTACGAATCTAAACTATAATCTCAAACAGATCAGTTCTGATGATTGGATTTGTCTTCCAAACTAAAATAGTTTAATATGTTATTCTCTATCCATGTTTTAAAGGCAAGAATTTCCTTACCGGGGGTTTATGAAATGTAAAATTTTTTTAAACCAAAGAAAAATTGATTAATCTATTAACTGGGTTAAATTTTTATCTATCCAAATAATATATTACAATGAATCATCAAGACTGGACAACTGTTACTTTTACAAAGCCTAAACCCCAACCTAAGAAAACTAATATTACGTATACCGAATCTAAAATAAAAGTTGATGAGGATGGCAATGAATATAAAAAAGTATACAAGCTATCATCAGAAGAGATTAAAGAATATACCAAATATCGTGTTGATCTGAAGTTAACTCGTGGGGATCTAGCTAAGAAAATATGTTGTTTACAATCAGATATTGATTGTTTGGAAACAGGTAAGATATCTAGTTCTAGTACTGGTGGAAAATATAAATCATTTCTTAAAAAAGAAATTGCAAAGTTGGCGCTTCCTAAAGTGGTTTAAACATATAGTTATAAATATAATAAATGGAATTAGCATATACTTTAATTTTTTTTATATTTGTGTATAATTGGTTTTCAAGATATAATTTCATTAGTTTAATTTTATTTATATGGACATTCAATTCAATAAGAAATGTTCGAAACCATATTGTAAAAAATAAAATAGAAAATTCATCAAATCCTTTTTTACGTACAATCAAATGGTCAAATGATATAGTAAGTTGGACTTGGAATAAAGTAACATCAACCAAATCTAATATTTGGTTACTTGAATGGATTGGTAACAAATATAGTTACTTGAATACACATTTTTTAGAGATATTAGAAATTACTAAAAGAGAATCATTAATACAATTTTCTTCATGTTTTAATTACACATTAAATGCAGTTCTGTTACCTCCTCAACCACTCCAAATTTCATCAAAATCAGTAGCTCAAACAAATAAAGAGATTGGAGAATTAAATAAAGAGTATGAAAAAAAAAATTCTATATTTGTCCCATTTAGTTTACTAATGGGTGGACTAACTTCTAAATCAAAAAATAATATTATATCAAATGTAGAACAAAAAATTAAGAGAAATGAAGAGATTAATAAAATAAACACAATAATAAAAGAATTAGATTCTCGAATAGATTTATATGATAGCGATGAAGAAAAAGAAAAAATTGAATAATAATATTTATATACATCTGTATTAGAACAAACAAGTGTTCTATGTTCTAAAAATAAAGAAAGACTGGAATTAATATACTTGATGTTATTATGCAATGAATATTACATCTGAAATTTTTGCCCATTTTGAACAAGATGAAAGTCTTTGTTCAAAAAGATTTGGAATGTTGAGGGAAGGAGTTGAGAAAGGTTGGGTCAAAACCACCCAACCAATTGAGGTTGATGGACACTTATTTATATCATGGAAGATATCCAATGATTCATTATACACATCAGAGAATGCACTTTGGTTTTCAGATAACCTACCAAGGTCTCTAGTTAGTGTACACAAATCAGATTCACTTGAATTTGTTCGTCTTTTTTATGGATTGGACAAGTTTGGTTCTGTTGATGAGAAGAAAATGGGATCAAATATCCGTATCAAGGAACTAATTGATACAAGTGTACCAGTAAAAATATCTGTGAGTCAAAAACACAATGGAGAAGCAGCTACAATCTGCGGGATTGTGCTGAATGGTCAATTTTACTATGTGATCATGTCCAAGTCAGTCCCTGCGGTTGTGCAATCACGTGAACAATTGGACTCTTTAGAATCAGTCAGGTTTAGAACTTGCAAAGAAATTGGCACACAGTTATTTGATCTAATTGATCAAATGTCTGAAGAAGATCTTCTAGACTTAAAAAGTTTGCTTCTGGAGTATATTTTTCCAATTGAGAAGATTGATCGTGAGTTCAAGCATATTGCCTGTGAACAACCTGGACTATATATTCTAGGTGTGAGACAATCATCTAGTTTAAAACTAGTCATAAATTCTGATTATATTTTAGTAAAAATGGAAAAATGGGGATTTTTTAGAGCAAAGGAGTTTGATAGCGAAGAAATTTCTTATCGAATTCAAACAGTTAGAGAAAAATTAGATTTTCTTCCGGTAACAAGTGACAGACCAAGCGTAGAAGAGTTTGAAGCATTTGCTGAACCAAATAATTTTTTACGAGTTTGGTCTTATGTCTCACTTGTTTATGAACAAGTTGTATGTCCTGAAATTACTTGTGAACAAATCTTATCTATTGCTTCTGGACTCAAGCTAGACGAGTTCAATCTCACCGAGGGAAGTATTATGTCAATCGAAGTTCTACTTCCAAGCGAAGATTTGTTTGACCTAATAGGTGATGTACATAAGGTCAAGTGCAAGGACCTACTTTACTATTTGCTCAGAGGTGTCAGAACTGTTGTTCAGGCTTACAAGGCAAAACCTTATTCTGGAGAGCCAATTAGGTCAGGATCATTAGGACATTGGGCAAATTATTTGACTCCAGAATGGGCAAAAGCATGGGCAGATTTTGTAGGTGTTATCACAAAGTATATGAGTACACCAAATAGTATTCAGACAATTAGAGAAATCTGTGCAAATTCATCAACAGGCGGAATCGATGCTCCAGATTTCTTTTCTAGCGCATCCAAGTGGTTTGAATTAGAAAAATCTGGTTTTAATTTTAAGCCAATTCTGATTGTAACCACAGAGTTAGAAGCTGGAAAAGTCAGACCTTTGATTACATCTGAGAACTACGAGTTTTCAAAGGTTCCAAAATCAGATGAATTGCATTTTGGAACAATTGGAATGATTTATAATGCTAAAGTTGGAATGCTTGGAAAGCTAGGACCGAATATTTCTCTTCTTAGATTTACAGAATTGAAGGTATCTGATTTGGAACAAGACAAAAAGTCTAAAGCTTTTTGCACTGATTTGATTGATGAAAAACATGGAGACATTCCTCTTGTTGTTTCATTTGAAGATCTTGCACAAGCAATTTCTGATATCAAGATGTTATATGAATCAGAAGAAAAAGTATCTGATGTAGTAGTATCAGATAGAAAATTTGGTTCAGTATTCAAAGTCGAGTACTTTGACAATCAATTTCGTCCTTTAGCTACTTCAGCTTCTGCAAATGGATATTCCAAACTAATGGATATGATGACAAAAATTAATGTTTATGGTGGGAAGTTTGATAGTATACCAACTGCTGAACAAATAGAAGTGTCCAGATGTGTTGAATTGATACATACAGATACAGATACTCAGATAATCCAAAGAAATCCAAATACAGGAAATCTAGTTGTTGAAAATATTATTGGTCTCTATCAAAGTTCTGGGAACACAAGGTTCGCTGTATTTATAACAGGAATTCCTGGATTAGGTAAGGATTGGATTGGGATTTATCTACAAACACAATTGGAGTCTCTAATTCCAGAATTAAAAGATAAGATCCAAGTGATTAACCAGGATATGTTTGCTTGCAACGCGGATCAATATTTGTCCGCATTAAAAGAATGTGTTAAAACAAAATCAATAGTAATTATTACCAGAAATGGACCTGGTTCGCAGAAATCTATTGATACTTGTAAAAAGGCTGGATTTGCTATTCATTTGGTTTGTCCACGAGATTCTCAAGTACTTTTGCTAGCAGGTGGTATTCAGTATAGTCTGCAAAGATCTCGATCCGATACTACCAAATCTCATGTACTTTCCTCGCTTCCAGACGAAAAAATTGTATCAATTGCTGCAAACTTTTTTGGAGCTTTAGGAAGTGCGAATAGTTCAATTGCATCAGAATCGACTATAAATCCAAATACTTTTAATCAATCACGGTACTTGGCCATTGATTTAGAAGGAACAAGACATTTGACACTTGAATATGGACTGATAACAAATGAAAATTTAATTGGAACAGAAATTCAGGTTACAAGTATCAAAAATGTTCGAATTACAAGAGAGAACTATTTGTTAGAGTTTGAAATATGTCAAGTTCCACCCAGTATTGGCGATATAATTGATTCGCATGTTCCCCATATCACATCTAGAAATTCTGGATTTGCAAAGCCTGTGCATTCAGGATGGTGGGCATGGATAGTTCAAAACTTTTATTCTGATAATGTAGGAACTGTCAGCTTTGGTTCATGGGAAATAACCATTGAACTATGTGAGAAATCACAAATTGGAACAGTGAAGCTATTTTGAGAAAAAGTTTAAGTTTCAAACAAATATTATTATTTTATTAAGTTTAATAAAATAATAAAAAAATTGATTAATTAATTAATTAAATTATTTAGATATATTATAATATTAATAATAAATGCCAAAACAAAATTTAGCTGATAGCTCCGATGCATTAATAACAAGTAATGAATTAACACAAGAAAAAATTCATGATGTAATTGATCTTATGTTTGATGAAAGATATGAAATGTATAGTTTTCAACATAATTCATATAATCAATTTATTAATGAAATTGTATTTAAAGAGTTAGAAGACAATCCCAATCTAATATATGAGAATGTAACTAAAGACAAAATATATAAGTATAGATTGAGATTTTCAAATATACAACTCAAGCCTCCAACAGATGAATCTTCAAATGAGGATGATATTCTATTTCCCGAGGATGCAAGAATTAAATTTTTAACTTATTCATCAAGATTAATTGCAGATATTAAACAGATTCAAGAAACAATTGATTTAGAAACAAATGAAGTTACTGAAAAGGTTTCATTCGAAGATAAGTCTGTAACAGTAGCAAAAATTCCTATTGAATTTAGATCAAATTATTGTTCCACAGTACTTAAAAAAGATAGACCTACAACAGAATGTCAATTTGATCCAGGATGTTATTATATTCTAAAAGGATCAGAAAAGATTATTATGTCTCAGGAGAGAATTGCAGAGAATAAAATTTTGGTATTTTCAAAGAAAGATCCAAATTTTCCAGATGGGGTATCTTATTATGCTCAAGTTAATTCTAAAAAAGTAGAAGACTTGAACTCTCAACTTCAAATTATTTCAATCAAGATGACTAAAACATTTTCACTTGTGATTACAATGTCACAAATGCAAGAAATTCCTGTTTATATTCTATTCAAAGCACTTGGAATTGTTTCTGATAAAACAATTAATGCTTATATAATGTATAATGAACATGATACAGATATGTTAAATATTTTAAAGCATTCATTAAATCATTATAAAGAAGAGATATGGAAAGATGATTTGGGAAATGTTAACTATGTGCGATCACAAGAAGATGCTATTAATTATTTAATATCCAAAATGAAAATAATTGGAAGAAGATTTTCAGAAACAAATCCAGAAGTTAGAGCTATGCAAAAACGCGAGTATTTGATGACAGTGTTAGAACGTGATTTTTTCCCTCACATGGGAACAATTGTTGGAAGAGCAACATCATATACACCAAATGCAACAACGCTTCTAAAAAAAGGATATTATATGGGTTTGATGTGTCACAGGATAGTAAATTGCTTTTTAAGAAGAAATGATATTGATGATAGAGATTCAATGATTAATAAGCGTATTGATACTCCTGGTATACTACTAGGTCAACTATTTAGACAATATTATAAAAAAATGTTAAATGATTGTACAAAGTATTTTAGAAAGAAGAATGTATCAGATGAAAATCCGATTAATATTATTTCTCAAATCAAACATACAACAATTGAACAAGGTATTAATACAGCACTTGCTACAGGAACTTGGGGTAATTCAAAAAAGAAAGGTGTTGCACAAATGTTACAAAGATTAACTTATATGCAACTTATATCTTCCTTGAGAAGAATTATTACACCACAAGGTGATGCATCCTCAAAAATTGATAGAATGAGATATGTACATAATACTCAATATGGTTTTATTGATGCTATTGAAACTCCAGAACACGGTCATAATGTAGGTACAGTTAAACAGTTATGTAATCCAGCAACTATAACAATTAATTCTGCAACTCAACCAGAGATAATCAAGCAAATAATGTTAGGACAAATTCTAGAACTTACTGATATCGAACCAATCAAGTTAAAACTGTATACACGAGTATTTGTAAATGGAGAATGGGTTGGAATGACGGATCAACCAGTTAAATTGACCACAATGTTAAAATCAAAGAGATTTACTGGTGAGATTGAAAAATTTGTTTCAATTGCTCATAATTTTAATACCAAAGAGATTAAGATTAACAGTGATTCTGGTAGAATAGTTAGACCATTACTTCGAGTAGTTGATAATGAACTGGTATTAACAAAATCAATGATAAATGAAATTAATATCATGTCAAAAACTGATCCAACTCAAATTCACAAATGGTCTGACTTTTTACTTAAATATCCACAAGCAGTCGAGTATGTTGATCCTGAAGAACAAGAAACACTAATGATTTCTTTTTGGTTAAAAGATGTAAAAGAAGAACGTGAAAAAATGATTAAACCAATAAAGTCAGTAAATTCTTTAGGAGATCCTGCAAATAGATATAATGATACAGTTTACAAAAGATTTACTCATTGTGAACTCCATCCATCTATGACATGTGGAAATATTTCAGCAAATGCTCTTTTTTCAGAACATAATGATGCACCAAGAAATTATTTCAACTTCTCACAAGCAAGACAAGGTTTAGGTATTTATTCATCAAATTATAGACATCGAGTAGATTTAGCATATAACTTGTGGTATCCACAAGTCCCATTAGCTTATCCTCGAACTGCAAAACATACTGGGCTACTTAACCTTCCATATGGTCAAAATGTAGTTGTAGCTATTGCAATGTATACTGGTTATAATCAAGAAGACTCTATTTTAATGAATCAATCATCAATTGAAAGAGGTTTGTTTAGAGCAGAGTCCTATAGAAAAGAATCAGAAGAAATTACAAAGAATCCAGCAACTGGCCAAGATGAAACATTTGGCAAACCAGATAGAAATAAAGTTGCTGGAATGAAAGACGGTAATTATGAAAAACTTAATGAAAAAGGTTTTGTACCAGAAGAGACTAGACTTAAGAATAATGATGTATTATTCGGTAAGCTAACACCAATACAACCTGGAGAAGAATCAAATAAAATCTTTAAGGATTCAAGTCTAATGTATAAAGGCGGTGTTGATGCAGTTGTTGATCGAGTTTATACAGGAATTAAAAATGCTGATGGCTATGAAATGTATAATATGAGAGTAAGACAAGAACGTGTTCCTCGAGGTGGTGATAAGTTCTGCAGTAGGCATGGACAAAAAGGTACTATTGGAACTACTTTGCGTGCTGAAGATATGCCATTTACAGCCTCGGGAATCCGTCCAGATATAGTTATTAATACTTGTTGCTTTACAGGTGATACACTTGTTAGTATGGGAACTGGAATGACTAGAAAAATTTCTGATTTCACGGAACAAGGTTTGGAATCAGTTTATACTCATGACAAAATAAATGGGTTTGTTAAATCACATTCACTTGGAATGGAATCAAGAGGAATAAAAGATATTGTTAAAGTTACATTAGAAGATGGTAGGGAATTAAGATGTACTCCTGATCATAAATTTTTAATAAAAACAAATGACGGCTATGTATACAAAGAAATACAAAATGTTACTAATACAGACTTATTAACTTGTGGTATTGAATTTACACAAGATATTGTTTATCCAGATGAAAATGAATGGACTTTAAAAACAACAAATTTTGAATTTAATTGTTTAAATAAGATTGAAAGAGCAAAAACAATAGCATTTGCAAGACTAGTTGGTTTCATTTTAGCAGATGGTTCAATCACACAAGATAAACGTGAAAATAGTCAAAATTGTTATACAACAAGATTATTTATTGGTCATCAATTAGATGTTGAAGATATTAAACGAGACATTATGTTAATAACAGGTATTGATGTTAAAGAATACAATGATGGTATGTGTTATAATGTAAATCTTCCAAATCAACTTGGAAGATCTATTGCAGAACTTAAAGGAATGCCTATTGGTAGAAGAACAATACAAGCTGCTACATTACCACAATTTATTCTTGAAGAATCATGCCCTCGTGTTGTTGTAAGAGAATTTTTAGCAGGATTATTTGGTGGTGATGGTCATTCACCATATTTACAACAAAATATTTTCCATCCTGTTGGGTTTTCACAATCAATATGCGAGGAACATATTGAATCACTTCAATTAAAGACTGAAAATATAACAAAACTATTAGATAAATGTGGTGTTAAATCAAGAATTACTCGCACAAGAGACTGTCATAAGAAAACTAAAACATATATTAATCATCCAAGACAACAAGTTGAACTTTGTGTTGACTCAAATACAAGCTTTTTAGAAAATATTGGGTTTAGATATTGTTTACAAAAATCTGCCAGACTTAGTGTTGCAGTATCATATGAGAGATATTTAGAATCAGTCAGAAAACAAAATAATGATTTAGTAAAAATGGTCTTAGAAAAATGTGGTCAAAACAAAA
>Ga0114976_10001037_pt1 | contig 17363 bp, 16 predicted proteins | sample S_130805_EF_Meta_FD_87319 | JGI IMG/M metagenome (GOLD analysis project Ga0114976, IMG submission 87319) | Freshwater microbial communities from Lake Simoncouche, Canada to study carbon cycling - S_130805_EF_MetaG | ecosystem: Environmental > Aquatic > Freshwater > Lake | place: Lake...
CCCTTGACGCCCTCCTCTTTGATGAGTCGCTCGGCTTCGCGTGCGCCCATCTTGCCCTTGTGCGGGTCGATGCTGGCAAAGGCCATCATCATGTCGCTGTTCTCGCGCGCTGCCTGCGCAATCTCTTCGTTCGGAATGCGGCGACGCCCGAGCTGCGCCTCGCTATCCACGGTGAACATCACCAGACCGATATTCTTTTCGCGGTAGTACGCGATTGTCTCCGCGATCGTCGGACGGCGATTGGAGCCGAAGTACTTATCGGCCGCGCGGTCGTATTCTTCGCCGTAATTATCAAACGGGTTCCAGCAGCTCACTTCGGCGTGTGTGTGGATATCGATCGCGATCAGGTCTTGGTGTTTCATGGTGCAGGGGTCTAGGGATAGTCCCAAGAAGAAAGTTGCAGCGATTACTGACAATATGATTATTGATAATAACTTGTTTGATCTGCAGATCAACCAAAGCAAAGGAATGCGATGAGCAACCCGATCCTCGAACGCGCAGCCAAGAATGGCATCACCCTTGAAATGCGTGGTGCTGTCGCGATTGTCACCCTGCGTCGCCCGGCCAAGCGCAATGCGCTGTCTGACCTGCTGATCGAAGCCATCCGAGATACCTTCCAGAACCTGCCCGCCGAGGCCAAATCGGCCGTGATCGACGGCGAAGGCCCGCACTTCTGCGCGGGTCTGGACTTGTCCGAACTCAAGGAGCGTGACGCCGGCGAAGGCGTACACCATTCGCGTGGGTGGCACGTCGCACTTGACGCCGTGCAGTACGGCCGCGTGCCCGTCATCGCAGCATTGCATGGCGCCGTGGTGGGTGGCGGACTCGAACTGGCCAGCGCTTGCCATATCCGTGTGGCCGATGAAAGCACCTTCTATGCACTGCCCGAAGGCACGCGCGGCATCTTCGTGGGCGGCGGCGGATCGGTGCGCGTACCCAAACTGATCGGCGTGGCCCGCATGACCGACATGATGCTGACGGGCCGCGTCTACAACGCGGTCGACGGTGAGCGCGTGGGCTTTGCTCAATACCTGGTACCTCAAGGGTCAGCGCTCGAAAAAGCCATGGATCTGGCCGAGCGCATCGCGACCAACGCCCCGCTGACCAATTACGCCTTGATGCACGCCCTGCCGCGCATCGCAGAACAGCCGGCCGACCACGGCTACCTGACCGAGGCGCTGATTTCTTCGATCACACAGGCTGCCCCGGAAGCCAAGGCCCGTGTGCGTGCCTTCCTCGAAGGTAAGGCCGCCAAAGTCAAGCAACCCGACTGAAAAAACACGAATGAAACAAGACGTGACCGGCCCGAGATTCCGGCCCCTCAAGTTCGGCGTCACGCGTGTGGCGCTGCGCGATGGTGCGCCTGGCATCCACTATCTACGCGCCGAGCAGGACCTGAATCCTTTTCCCGGACGCCTGACCGACCGCCTGCAGCACTGGGCACAAGTCAAACCCGATCACACCTTCATGGCCCGACGCATCAACAGTGCCGATGGCCGCCTGGGTGAGTGGAAACACATCAGTTACGCCCAAGCCTGGTCAACGGCCCGCAGCATTGCCCAGGGCCTGATCAACCGAGGTCTGAACGCCGACAAACCCGTCGCGATCCTGAGTGAAAACAGTCTTGAAAATGCCCTTCTCGCGCTCGGATGCCTGATCGCGGGGGTTCCCTACACCCCCGTGTCGCCGCCCTATTCGCTCATCAGTCAGGACTACGACAAGCTCAAGCATGTCCTGAGAACGGTCACGCCGGGTCTGGTATTCGCGCAGGATGCTCGCTATGCCAAAGCGATTGCCGCGGCGGTTGACCAGAACATTGTGATCGTGATGGCAGAGGGCGGCGTTGAAGGACGCCCCAGCAGCCGCTTCGACGAACTGTGCGCCACGCCCGTCACGGACGCCGTAGATCAAGCGATGGCTGCCACCGGCCCGGACACCATCGCCAAGTTTCTGTTCACCAGCGGTTCGACCAAGCTGCCCAAGGCCGTCATCAACACCCACCGCATGTGGTGCGCCAACCAGCAGCAGATGGCGCAGTCGATGCCAGTCCTGGCAGAGCAGGACCTTGTGCTGGTCGACTGGCTGCCCTGGAACCACACGTTCGGCGGCAACCACAACTTCGGTATGGTTGTCTTCCACGGCGGCACCCTCTACATCGATGACGGCAAGCCCACGCCTGCGCTCATTCACGAAACCCTTCGTAACCTGCGTGAAATCGCCCCGACGGTGTACTTCAACGTCCCCACCGGTTTCGAAGAGATCGCGAACGCCATGAAAGTCGACGACGCGCTGCGCAAGACCTTGCTGTCGCGCGTGCAGATGTTCTTCTACGCCGGCGCCGCACTCGCCCAACCGGTATGGGACAGTCTCTACGAAAGCCAAGAGCGCGAAATCGGCGAGCGAATCGTCATGGCCACCGGGCTGGGGATGACCGAGTCCGGCCCGTTCGGGATCTTCGTGACCAACCCCAACGTGCGCGCTGGCGACCTGGGCGTGCCCGCGCCAGGCCTGGACCTGAAGCTGGTGGACATGGATGGTAAAACCGAAGTGCGCTACCGCGGCCCCAACATCACACCGGGCTACTGGCGTGCCCCGAGGGAAACAAGCGAGGCCTTCGACGACGAAGGCTTCTTCAAATCCGGCGATGCCGTCAGGTGGATCGACGAGACCGACCCGCATCTCGGTCTGAAATTCGACGGCCGTATCGCCGAAGACTTCAAGCTGTCCACCGGTACCTTTGTGAGCGTGGGCCCGCTGCGCGGGAAAGTCATCGCGGCTGGCGCCCCCTACATTCAGGACGTGGTGCTGACGGGTCTGAACATGCGCGAAGTCGGCGCCATGGTCTTTCCGACCCACAAGGTGCGGGAACTCTCGGGCCTGCCCGGGACAACCCCGCTGTCGGATGTACTGGCCAGCGCGCCCGTACGCGCGCACTTCCAGAAGGTGATCAACAAGCTCGCCGCGACCAGCACCGGGAGCGCCAACCGGATCGCCCGCATGTGTCTGTTATCGGAGCATCCCACCATCGACAAAGGCGAGATCACGGACAAGGGCTCGATCAACCAGCGCGCCGTGCTCACCCACCGAGCCGACACCGTGGCGCTACTGCACAACGACGGCCTGCGAGACATCCTAAAACCCAACAGCTGAACTTTTCAACCCTGTGTCTTACACCCCCATCCGAAGGAGACAATCATGAAACTTAAGAACACCCTGCTGGCCCTGGCCATCACCGCCGTGTCAAGCACGACCGCGCTCGCCGAAATCAAGATCGGCGTCAGTCTGGCCCTGACTGGTCCCGGCTCAGGCCTCGGCATCCCGATGCAGAACCAGTTCAAGCTGTTCCCACAGACGATAGCTGGCGAGAAGGTTTCACTCATCGTTCTGGACGACGCCACCGATCCGGGCAAAGGCGCCGCTAACGCACGCCGCTTTGTGACTGAAGACAAGGTGGATCTGATCATCGGCTCATGCATCACTGCGGTCGCTGCGGCCATGACCGACATCGCCGCGGAAGCCTCCACCGCGCAGCTCGCAGGCTCGCCGGTCGGCGTACCCGCGGGTAAGGACAAGTGGATGTTCCGCCTGCCGCAGTCCAACACCGTGATGGGCTACGCCATGGTCGAGCACATGAAAAAGCAAGGCGTCAAGACAGTCGGCTTTCTGGGCTACACCGATGCGTATGGCGAGCAGTGGCTCAAGGAAGTCACGCCGCTGATGGACAAAGCAGGTATCAAGATCATCGCGACCGAGCGCTTTGCCCGCACCGATACCAGCGTGACCCCCCAAGCCCTCAAGCTGGTGTCCGCCAATCCCGACGCCATGCTGGTCGTGGCCTCGGGCTCAGGCGCAGCCATGCCACAGTTGGGTCTGCTCGAGCGCGGCTTCAAAGGCAAGATCTATCAAACGCACGCCGCCGCCACCATGGACCTGATGCGCGTTGGCGGGAAAGCCGTTGACGGCACCTTCGTCTCCGCTGGCCCGGTCATCGTCCCCGACCAGTTGCCCGACAGCCACCCGTCAAAGAAAATTGCGATGGACTTTGTGGCCAAGTACGACAAGGTCTATGGCGTCGGTAGCCACAACCAGTTTGCCGGCCACGCCTATGACGCCCAGGTCGCACTCGAAAAAGCGGTTCCGCTGGCACTCAAGAAAGCCAAACCCGGCACGCCTGAGTTCCGTACCGCACTGCGCGATGCATTCGAAACCATGGGCAGCACTCAATTCGCGCACGGCATCATGAACTGGACCAAGGATGACCACTGGGGTTACACCATGGAAACGGCCGTGATGCTCAAAGTCGTGGACGGCAAGTTCAAGGTCGAATAGGTCGAATAGGTCGAAGAAGACCCACCAACGCCTGTCTGGGGCTTCTTCGGGAGCCCCGTTTTCCCAGGGCCGTTCATGGACTTCTCCATCGCCAGCATCCTGCTGCTTGACGGCGTGACCAACGGAGCGGTCTATGCCCTGCTCGGGCTGGCCACCGTCCTTGTATTCACCGTCACGAGGGTGATCTTCATTCCGCAGGGCGAGTTCGTCACCTATGGAGCCCTCACCCTGGCCATGATGCAGACCGGCAAGACGCCCGGCACCGTCTGGCTGTTGCTGATCCTGGCGGGGGTGGCCTCAGTGATGGAATTGGCTGAGCGCTGGCGCCACCACGGCAATGCCGGACGCGCCCTGAAGGCTGGACTCAGGACGCTCGCGTTCCCTCTGGCCATCGCATTACTGTCCATCTGGGCCGCATCGCAACAGTTCCCGCTATGGGCACAGGCCGCCCTGAGTGCGGCCATCGTCGCGGCCTTCGGCCCGCTCATTTACCGCGTGGCCTACCAGTCGCTGGAAGCCGCCACCCCGCTGGTACTGCTCATCGTCTCGGTGGGCGTGCACTTCGCGATGACTGGCCTGGGCCTGCTGTTTTTTGGTGCGGAAGGTTTCCGCAATCCAGCATTCTGGGATCAGCGCTTTTCACTGGGGCCCGTCACTCTGGGTGGCCAGGCCGTGATCATCTTCGGGGTCTCGCTTGCCCTGATCCTGCTGCTGTGGCTGTACTTTGAAAAGTCACTGAGCGGCAAGGCCCTGCGCGCCACCGCCGTCAACCGCACAGGCGCCCGCCTGATGGGGATCTCCACTCACGCCTCAGGACAACTCACCTTTCTGATGGCCGCGCTCATTGGCGGCCTCTCGGGTCTGCTGATCGGCCCAACCACCACCGTGTTCTACGACTCGGGTTTCCTGATCGGTCTTAAGGGGTTCGTGGCGGCTGTGATCGCGGGCCTGTCGAGCTACCCTGGCGCCCTGATCGGCGCGCTGTTTGTGGGCATTGTTGAATCCTTTGGCGCTTTCTGGGCAAGTGCCTTCAAAGAAGTGATCGTCTTTACCCTGATCCTGCCCATCCTCCTCGTGCGTTCGCTGCGAAGCGGCCACTCTGACGAGGATCACTAAGGTGACGCGGCGCCTTCCGATCGTGCTGCTGGCCCTGGCTGTGCCGGTGGTTGCGCTGCTGCCACTGCCCGATTTCTGGATCGCCCAGCTCAACTACATCGGCCTGTATGCGCTTGTCTCCTTGGGCCTGGTGCTGCTGACCGGCGTGGGCGGCCTGACTTCATTTGGTCAGGCGGCCTTCGTGGGCATCGGCGCCTACACCACCGCCTGGTTCACACTGAACACCGGCATGTCGCCCTGGCTCACGCTGTTCGTGGGTCTGGCGTTCACGGCCATCAGTGCCATGATCGTCGGCGTCATCACACTGCGCATGTCGGGTCACTATTTACCGCTGGCTACGATTGCATGGGGCCTCTCGTTGTACTACCTGATGGGCAACCTCGACGCCCTGGGCAAGTACGACGGCCTGCTCGGCCTCAAGAGTTTATCCATCGGCAACATCAACCTCGCCCAGGGCCGTTTGTTCTTCGTGCTGTGCTGGGCGATGCTGATCGCAAGCGCCGTGGCGCTGCTCAACCTGCTGGATTCGCGTCCTGGCCGTGCGATCCGCTCGCTCAAAGGTGGCACGCAGATGGCTGAAGCGATGGGCATCAATACCTTCCGCTACAAGGTCACGATCTTCGTCACCGCTGCGTTGTTTGCCTCGGTGGCCGGCTGGCTGCTGGCGCATTTCCAGCGCACGGTGAACCCCTCGGCCTTTGGTCTGAAGATGGGTATCGAGTACCTTTTCATGACGGTCGTCGGTGGTGTGGGCTACGTCTGGGGCGCCATCGTTGGCGCTGGTCTGGTCAAGCTGCTGGACGATTGGCTTCAGGTCGCCTTGCCAGCCCTGATCGGCACCAGCGGCAGCTACGAGGTGATTGTGTTCGGCGTGGTCCTGGTGCTGGTACTCAAATACCTGCCCGAGGGCCTGTGGTCGCTGGTGGCCCGCAAATTCCCACCTCCAAATCGCTTGATCGACTGGGCCGATGCGGATGACTTGCCGGTACGCGGCAAACCCCAGGATGGCGAGCGGGTGCTGGTGGTCGACAGGATCCGAAAGCAGTTCGGTGGTCTGGTCGCTGTCAATGACATCAGCTTCGACATCGCTGCAGGCCAGATCGTTGGCCTGATCGGTCCCAACGGCGCCGGCAAGTCCACCACCTTCAACCTGATCACTGGGGGACTGAGCAAGACCTCTGGCGGCGTCACCTTTCTCGGTGAAGACGTGAGTGCCCTGCCCTCGCGGGAGATTTCACGCAAAGGCATGGCCCGTACCTTCCAGCACGTCAAAATGATCGCCGACATGACCGTGCTCGAAAACGTGGCCATGGGCGCCTATACGCGCGGCAGCAGCGGCGTGGTCATGTCCATGCTTCGCGCCAACCGGGCCGAAGAACAGCGCCTGATGAAGGAAGCCCAGCGCCAGCTTCAACGCATCGGCATGGGCGACTACCTGCACGAGCAGGTTGGCAATCTGGCCATGGGACCGCAGCGACTCATGGAGATTGCCCGCGCGCTTTGCTGTGACCCCGCCTTGCTCTTGCTCGACGAACCGGCAGCTGGCCTGCGCCACCTGGAAAAACAGGCTCTGGCCGCAGTGCTGCGCCAGCTGCAGAGCGAAGGCATGAGCATCCTCCTGGTCGAACACGATATGGACCTGGTGATGGACGTGTGCGACCAGCTGGTGGTGATGGAGTTCGGCACGCTGCTCACACGCGGCACGCCTGCCGAGGTACAGGCCAACCCCGCTGTGCGCGCCGCCTACCTCGGAACGGAGCACTGACATGTCAGCCCCGCTCCTCAACGTCAGGGATCTGCGTGCCGGCTATGGCAAGGCCGAGGTTTTGCACGGTCTGGACCTTCAAGCAGACAAGGGCAGCGTGATCACGGTGATCGGCCCCAACGGCGCGGGCAAATCCACCCTCCTCAACAGCCTGATGGGCATCTTACCCAGCAAGGGGCGTATCGAATTCGACGGTCAATCCATCGAAGAACTCACGCTCGAAGAACGCGTGATGCTTGGCATCTCCCTCGTACCCGAGAAACGTGAGCTCTTCGGCACCATGAGCGTGGAAGACAATCTGGTGCTCGGGGGGTTTCGTCAGATGCGCCTTGGCAATCATCGGTGGCGAGACCGCCTCGCGGACGTGTTCGATTTATTTCCGCGCCTGCAGGAACGTCGCGCTCAGCAAGCCAGCACTCTTTCGGGCGGCGAGCGCCAGATGCTGGCTGTGGGCCGTGCACTGATGTCGCGCCCCGCCGTGTTGATGATGGACGAGCCCAGCCTTGGCCTGGCCCCCCTGATCGTCAAGGACATCTTCTTGATCATCAAGACCCTGCGCCAGACCGGCGTGACCATCGTACTGGTCGAGCAGAACGCGCGCGCTGCCTTGGCCGTGGCCGATCAAGGCTACGTACTGGAGATGGGCGAGATCGGACTGCAGGGCCCTGCAGCCGAACTGGCGCGGAACCCGCGGGTGATTGACACCTATCTTGGCGCCGCCAGGAAATGATCGTCGACAAAAAACCCGTAGGCCGACTGCCCACCGTCACGGGGGTTGACCAGGTGGACACCTCCTACCTAGAGACCCTGCTGGGCTATAACGCTCGCCGCGCGGCGCTAACAATCATCGAAGTCTTTCTGGAGCGCATGGCTAAGTTCGGCCTGCGTCCGGTTGACTTTTCGGTGATGTCGGTCATACAGCGCAACCCTGGTGTGACCTCACGCCAGTTGTGCGCTGCGCTCAATCTGCTGCCCCCGAACCTCGTGGGTCTGATCCAGTCACTGGAAGCGCGCGGCCTGATCAGCCGCCGGCCTCACCCCACTGACGGTCGCGCCATGGGACTGCACCCAACCCCCGAAGGGTCCGCACTTATACAACAAGCGGAGCAGACCGCGATCGACCTGGAAATCGAAAGCTCCTCGCGCCTGACGACCGCCCAGCGTAAGACCCTACTGGAACTGCTCCAGAAAATTTACCTCTGAGCGGCGGGATCAGCTTCATCGCAGGTTCGGTCAATCAGACTTGGCTTGGAACCATTGGTCGCGACGCTCGAGGACTTCAAAAATAACCATGCCCGCCACCATGAAGGCCACGAAGGCTGCGGCCTTGGGTTGACCTGTGGCCAACGAAACGAGCGCGGGCCCAGGGCAAAAGCCAGCCAACCCCCAGCCCGCGCCAAACATCAGGGCGCCCACAATCAGGCGGCGGTCGATCTGGCTGGACGTGGGCATGCGCATAGCGTCGCCCAGAAAGCTCAGTGTTCTCTTCTTTGCGAGGGCAAACGCAAAGACGCCAACGCCAATCGCGCCGCCCATAACGAGCGCTAATGAGGGGTCCCAGTTACCAAAGAGGTCCAGAAACCCCAGGACTTTGCCGGGGTCAGTCATGCCAGACAGCAGGAGTCCAAGACCAAATAAAAGACCCACCAGAAACTCACTCAGGCGGTGTCGCATGTTGGTTTCCATACGCGATTCAGATGAAGTGGCGAAGCAGATAAACCATCAAAAACCCGGCGCCCATGAACGTCAGCGTGGACACCAACGAGCGAGGCGAGAGGCGCGACAAGCCACAGACACCATGTCCGCTCGTACAACCCGAGCCGTAGCGAGTGCCGAAGCCAACGAGGAGCCCAGCGCCCGCGATCGTTAAATAACCCGCATCAATACGCGGCAAACCGATGGACGCCGGAAATAGGGAAGCAGCGACCAGGGGTGCAACGGCCATCCCGACCAGGAACGAAAGGCGCCAGGCGACATCACCACTGCGTGGAGCAAGTAGACCGCCCAAAATGCCGCTGACCCCCAAAATACGACCATTGATGAGAATAAAGAGCCCGGAGGCGACCCCGAGCAAAAGGCCGCCGCTCAGAGACCCCCATGGCGTGAAGTGTGTCCAGTCAATGGTCATGCGGCGTCCTCTGCGGGTTGGCAAACCGTTCGACTGAAGCGATGTTCATCAATGGTCCCGCACAATAATAGACCACTGAAAGGTCCAATCAAGAAACCCCGATGATCCAACCGACGCCCCACCCTCTCTCGCAGCCTCACGTGCACGGCATTTTTGACAAGGCCACCTGGACGGTGACCTACGTTGTCCATCAGGGAAAAGGCACCACGTGCGCCATCATTGACTCCGTGCTGGACTACGACCCCAAGTCTGGCCGCACCGGGACCGAATCGGCAGACCGGGTCATCGACTACATCAAATCCAACCGCTTGAACGTGGCCTGGATCCTGGAAACCCACGCCCACGCCGATCACCTGAGCGCGGCGTCCTACCTCAAGCAAAACCTTGGCGGCAAGACGGCCATCGGCAACCACATCACCCACGTTCAGGACGTATTTAAGGGAATCTTCAACCTGGAGGCCAGTTTTAAGACCGACGGCTCCCAGTTCGATCACCTGCTGGCCGATGAGGAGGTGTTCCAGATCGGCGATCTACAAGGCAAAGTGCTCTATGTGCCCGGCCATACACCCGCGTGTGTCGCCTACGAGATTGGCGATACGGTGTTCGTCGGCGACACGATGTTCATGCCAGATGTGGGCACGGCGCGTTGTGACTTCCCCGGCGGAGACGCCAAAACCCTCTATGCCTCAGTGCGCAAGCTCTTGAGTCTGCCGCCGCAGACTAGACTGTTCATGTGCCACGACTACCCCCCAAACCAGCGCGAAGTCGCATTTGAGACGACCGTAGCCGAGCAACGCGAAAAGAATATTCATGTGCACGACGGTATTGCTGAAGCCCAGTTTGTCGAGATGCGCACCACACGTGATGCAACCCTGGAGATGCCCGTGCTGATTCTTCCTGCCGTACAAATCAATATCCGCGCGGGCGAGTTACCACCAAAGGAATCCAACGGCGTCGCCTACGTCAAGATTCCGCTAAACGCGCTTTGAGGGGTCCAGCCATCACGTAAGATTTGCCGTGGTGGAATTCGTTGCGAGAAAACCATGACTGAAAATCTGCATGTCGTTTGCCCCCAATGCAATGCCACCAATCGGGTTCCGACGGGAAAACTCACGGCTGACCCCAACTGCGGCAAATGCCAAACGCCTTTATTGGAGCCACATCCGGACAATCTCGGGGCAGTCGCCTTCAATGCACAGCTAGCCAAAAGCGACTTACCACTGGTCGTAGATTTTTGGGCGCCTTGGTGCGGCCCCTGCCTGATGATGGCCCCGGCCTTTGAAAAGGTCAGTCGGGAGATGCATGGCTGCGCGCGCTTTGTGAAGGTCAACACCGAGGTCGAACAGTCGCTGGCGGCCACCTACAACATCCGGAGCATTCCGACCTTGGCGATTTTTTCTCAGGGACGGGAAATTGCCAGGCAAGCGGGGGCCATATCGGCAGTTGATTTAACGCGCTGGATCAGCGCAGCACTGCCTCAGGCCTAAAAAACCTAGAACTGACGATCACAGATTGAAAGTTGGCATGGACGCTGTAATGCAGTTGCGAACGGTGCGTCATTGCCGAGTTTCGTTCGTCGTCCCTTACTAATTGCAGAATCCACTATGTTTTTCAAATCCAAGCTAATTCCGTTGGCCACTGCAATTGTCGCCGCAACGCTTTCTCCAATCGCCAACTCGGCCATCTGGAGCGATTCGTTCATTGGCCTGACCCAAGGCACCAAATTCAAAGAACCTGGCAGCCCTGTCGAGGTCGAAAAAACGGTTGTTACGCTGCAATATGTTGGCGGCTACAAATACGGCGTGAACTTCTTTTCGGTCGACATGCTCCAGTCCGACCATCAGGACCCCGCGAAGGGACCAACCATTGCTGCGCCCAGCGGGCGGGGTGCCCAGGAGGTCTACGCGACCTATAGCAACACCCTGAGTTTTGGCAAGCTTGGAGCGAACACCAAGTTCGGACCGATTCGCGACATCGGCTTTCAGGGTGGCTTCGATTTCAACTCAAAGAACGACACATTCGGTGCCGGTCTCGTCAAATTCATTGCAGGCCCAAAGGTCGAGTTCGATGTAAATGGCCTGCTCACCCTCGGACTCCTTTACTGCAAGGAGAACAACAACAACGGCTTTACCGGTAAAGACGTGAATTTCGACGGTACCGGCCGACTGGCGACCGTCTGGAATTTCAACTACGACTGGTCCGTACCCGTTACGTTCAAGGGATGGGCAACCTACACGCAGAATAAAGGCTTGGGCACCGCACCGGAAACCTGGCTCGAGAGTTCTCTGCTCCTTGATCTGGCCCAGGTCACCGGGCAGCCCAAAACCTTCTATGCTGGTGTTGGGTACCAGTACATCAAGAACAAGTTTGGAAACCAGCCATCCTTCCCGGGCACCAAAGTCAACGCGCCCTCGTTAAAAATGGAAATTCATTTCTAAACCAAACTGATCGTGTTTTGCTTTGAATTCGCAGGAATCAACAAGCGCTATTCTTCGGTCAGAGAGAATGATCATTTCCATAGAATGATTACTAACGGAGATAGAACATGAAACTTGACTCGTCAATTTCAGCCGTGGTCACTGGGGGCGCCTCGGGCTTAGGCGAAGCCACAGCGCGCATGCTCGCTTCCCATGGTGTCCGCGTTGCTGTCTTCGACTTCAACGCTGAGTTCGGAGAATCGCTCGTCGCCGAAATTGGCGGCGTGTTTTGTGCCGTGGATGTGACACGCGAAGAGCAAGTCGATGCCGCCTTTGCCAAGGCAAGAGCAGCGATCGGGCAGGAGCGGATATTGGTCAACTGTGCAGGCATTGGTCCCGCCACGAAAACCGCCTCACGCAACAAAACTTCGGGGGCAATCGTTCACCATCCTCTGGATCAGTTTGAGCGCGTCATCCAGGTCAACCTGATTGGTACCTTTCGTTGCGGCGCCAAATCTTCGGCGGGCATGATGACCCTGGCCCCGATTGAAGACGAATTTCATTCCGGTGAGCGTGGAGTGATCATCAATACGGCCTCGGTCGCCGCACAGGATGGTCAGATGGGCCAAGCCGCCTATAGCGCGTCAAAGGCAGGAATCGTCGGCATGACACTTCCGATGGCGCGCGACCTGATGGCCGAAGGCATCCGCGTCAATTCAATTCTGCCTGGCATCTTCGAGACACCACTCCTGATGTCGTTGCCAGATAAGGTCCGGCAAGCGCTGGGTGAATCAGTGCCGTTTCCTAAACGAATGGGCAACCCGGCCGAATATGCTGCCATGGTGGAGTCGATTGCCCGCAACGCATATCTCAACGGTGAAAGCATCCGCCTCGATGGTGCAATCCGCATGGCGCCGCGCTGAACCATGTTTGGACTGATGCAAGACCGTCCACTGCTGATCTCGTCATTGGTCGAGCATGCGGCGAAATTCCATCCCACGACCGAGATCGTCACCCGTCTGGCAAACGGTAGCTATGACCGGGCAAACTGGCTCGGCATCCGCAACGAGGCGAGGCGGGTGGCCCAGGTTTTGGCCGTACTGGGTCTAAAGCAAAGCGATCGGGTCGGGACACTGGCCTGGAACACACGGCGCCACCTGGAACTTTACTTCGGCGTGTCGAGCGCAGGGGCCGTACTGCACACCGTCAATCCGCGTCTTTTCCTCGAGCAACAGTCTTACATCATCAATCACGCTGAGGACAGCGTGTTGTTCTTCGACCCATCGCTGAGCGACCTGGTTGTTAAGTTAGCGCCCACTCTAAAAACAGTCCGCCACTACATCGCGATGTGCAGTCGCGAGCAAACGCCAGAGATTGATCTGCCAGGCTTACTTTGCTACGACGAACTGCTAGCCGGCCAAAGCGGGGACTACACCTGGCCTGAATTTGATGAGCGCAGCGCCTCGTCGCTTTGCTACACGTCGGGCACGACAGGCAATCCGAAAGGCGTTCTTTATTCGCATCGATCGACACTGATCCATGCCTTGATGTCGCTTTCGCCTCAGATCTTCAACTTCAGCCCAAGCCAGACGGTCATGGTCATCGTCCCGATGTTCCATGCCAACGCCTGGGGCACGCCTTATTCAGCCGCTATCGCTGGCTGCAAGCTGGTTTTGCCTGGCGCGCACCTGGATGGCAAGAATGTCTATGAAGCAATGCGCGACGAGGGCGTGACCTTCTCGCAGGGTGTCCCCACAGTTTGGCTCATGCTCTTTGACTACCTGGACAAGCATCCAGAAATCGACCCGGCCGAATTGTTACTCGAACGCATCGGCACTGGCGGTTCAGCCCTGCCGCGGGCCATGCTGGAGCGCTTCGAGAACCAGATGGGCGTACAAGCCCAACAAGGCTGGGGCATGACCGAGACGAGCCCGCTCGGCGCAATGAATACGGATCTCCCGAAACATCAGTCCCTGTCGGCTGAGGACCGCATTAAGCTGCGCCTCAAGCAAGGCCGGGGCATCTGGGGCGCTGAACTCAAAATCGTTGACGATGACGGCAAGACCCTGCCCTGGGACGGTCTTGCCCGCGGCAATCTCCTCATCCGCGGACCCTGGATCGCCAGCGGCTACTACAAGGGTAGCGACGACCCAGTGTTGGACGCGGAAGGCTACTTCCCGACGGGAGATGTCGCCACCATTGACCCCGATGGTTACCTGCAACTGGTAGACCGCGCGAAGGACGTCATTAAGTCGGGCGGTGAGTGGATCTCCTCAATCGATGTCGAGAACGCGGCCATGTCGCACCCCGCTGTGGTCGAGGCCGCGATCATCGGCGTGAATCACCCGAAGTGGCAGGAAAGGCCGCTGATGCTGGCGATCCAGCGGCATGGGCACCAAACAAGCAAAGAAGAGATCCTCGCTTTTCTGGCTGAGCGCATTGCCAAGTGGTGGATTCCGGACGACGTGATCTTCGTCGATGAACTTCCGCATACCGCCACCGGCAAGTTGCTGAAAACCAAACTGCGCGAGCAGTTCAAGGATCACCTGCTCACCAAGACCTAACAAGACAAGACGAAGGATTTCTGATGCCGATTGACTTCAGCCCGACCTGGGCCAACGAGGAACTCAATGCCTGGCGCGAGACTGTCGTGCGTTTCGTCGAAGACGAGGTTGCGCCGGCAGACGCCAAGGCCCGCGAGCAGGGCCATCTAGACCCTTCATTCTGGCGCCGCGCTGGCGAATTGGGCATGTTGTGCACGGACATCCCGAATAGTTTCGGTGGAGCCGGTGGTGACTTCCGGCATGAAGCGGTCGTCCACGAAGAACTCGCTCGGCGGGGGCTGTTGAGTCTCAATACAGGCGTGCATAGTATTGCGGCTCATTATTTTCTTAACCATGGAACCCCGCAGCAACAGCAGGAGTTCCTGCCGCGTATGGTCGGCGGCGAACTCGTCGGTGCGCTCGCGATGACGGAGCCCGGCGCCGGATCTGACGTGCAGGCCATTCGAACCCGCGCCTTAAGGGACGGCGATGAATGGGTGCTCAATGGCAGCAAGACATTTATCAGCAATGGCTTGCTCGCGGGCGTCATTCTAGTGTTGGCGAAGACCGACCCCAACGCAGGTGCCAAAGGAATCTCGATCTTCATTGTCGAGACCGCCAAAGCGCCAGGATTTCGTGTCGGCAAACTGATCGACAAGATTGGTCTTAGGGGCCAGGACACCACCGAGCTGTTCTTCGACGACATGCGCCTGCCAGCCAATGCATTGCTCGGCAGCATCGAAGGCCGCGGCTTCGCGCAGGCCATGGGCGACCTCCCCTATGAGCGCGCCATCATCGGCGTGAGTTCAGTCGCCGGGATGGAGGGTGCGCTTGCTGCCACCCTGGCCTACGTGCGCGAACGTCAGGTCTTTGGTCAACGCCTCGCCGATCTGCAAAACACAAAATTCAAGCTTGCTGAAATTGCCACGCAGGTCAAGGTCGCACGAGTTTTCATCGACGATTGCATCCGTCGGCTATCAGCCGGCACGCTCGACACCGCGACCGCTTCGATGGCCAAGCTGTGGTGCTCTGAAACTCAGGCCCGCGTGGTCGACGAATGCCTGCAGCTCTTCGGTGGTTATGGTTACACCACGGAATACATGATTAGTCGGATGTACACCGACGCCCGTATTCAACGCATCTACGGCGGCACCAACGAAATCATGAAAGAAGTCATCAGCCGCGCGCTTTAACCTCCGTCAGGCTTGGTCGTATCGCAGGGTGAAGTGACTCATAGGCTCGCGCAGCCCGCAGCACCAACGCGTCCCCAAACATCGGGCCGACCAGTTGCAACGCCATGGGCAACCCATCCCGGGTCAGTCCGCACGGGATCGAAATCGCCGGTTGCTGCGTGAGATTGAACGGGTAACTGTAGGGGGTCCATCCCAACATGGCTTGCGGGTCCATCGGACGATGTCCTGCCGGTTCGGCAGCAAAAGCCGGGATGGAAATGGCAGGCGTCAGCAACAGATCAAAGCCCTGCATGAACTGACGCATCTGGGAGCCCAAAAGGCCTCGGCGAAGATTGAGCGAATGCAAATCGGCCGCCGTGATTCGGCTGCCAAGTTCAGCCTGTGCCTGAAAGTCAGGATCAGTCTGAGTCTGATTCGGACCGCTTAGGCCGTCATAAACCTGGCGGGCAGCGGCAAACCAAAGACCCGTCGTGATCTCTAGCGGATCCTCAAAGCCGGGATCGACTGCATCAACTGCGGCACCCAAGGACTCGAATACGCGAGCCACCTGATCGAGCGCAGCCCGGATTTCAGGATCGAGGTTTTTCACGTAACCCAGGGTCGGTGAGTAGGCAATGCGCATCCCGCGCACGCCGTCGTTCAGACCAATCCCGTAATCACTTCGATCTTCGGGCAGCGACGTCCAATCTCTGGCGTCGGGTTGTTTGGCGACATTCATCGTCAGGGCGATATCGGCAACGCTCATCGCATGCGGCCCCAGGTGTGCGACCGAACCGAAGGGCGACAACGGATAGGCCGGTACGCGGCCAAAGCTCGGCTTAAACCCAACATTGCCGCAGAAAGCCGCAGGGATACGGACACTCCCGGCCCCGTCGGTGCCAATTGCGACGGGGACCAATCCGGCGGATACCGCGGCCGATGAGCCTCCCGAAGATCCGCCGGACGTTCGGGCCAGGTTCCAGGGATTCCTGGTAATGCCCGTGAGCGGCGAGTTTGTCTCCCCCTTGCAGCCAAATTCGGGCGTCGTTGTTTTGCCCACCAGAACTGCCCCCGACTCCCGGAGTCTGGCAACAACGGGGGCGTCCACCGACCAGTCCTGATCAGCCGACACGGTCCGACTGCCGCGCAGGGTCGGCCAGCCGCGGGTCAGAATCAGATCCTTGATCGCGACCGGGATACCTTCCAGAGCACCGACCGGGGCCCCCAGTTGACGGTGTGCCTGCCAGCGGGCGTCGCTGCGATGAGCACTGGCGAGCGCGGCCTCGGCGTCAATCAGGCAAAAGGCGTTCAGGCTGGGATTCAAGTACTCGATCCGACTCAAAAAAGCCTGGGTGGCGTCGACGACCGAAAACTGTCCAGCCCGGTATCCCTGTAGGAGTTGCGTGGCGGTCAGCGAAGTCAGCGTCGTCGGCGTTGGCGTTGGCGTTGGCGTTGGCGTCACTTCAGTCATGATGGAGATCTGCAAGATAGGTTGTGATGCATGAGAATCTGCGCCGCGCGACCGCGAAACAGACGTCACCTCACGAAGGCACGCCATCGCGGCATGCTAATTTGACCATATTGGCCCGTAAGGTCATCTGCTACCGCTCCTAGTGCCATGGCGTCCGTTACAAAAAAACCTAAGAAACGCCGCCCTGAACCTAAATTGTCAGCCGGACGTTTGGGGCTCATCCTCGGGCTCATCCTCGGGCTCTTGGGCCTGCCTCTGGTCGGTGCCGGAGTGACCTACTACTTCATGGATCAATTTCAGGTCCAGCGGGACTTTCGGACTCGAAGCGAATCGGCCCATGTGATGCGCACCACCGGTGGCAGTCTCGATGTGGCCACGATCGGAGTCGACAAAACCATTCGCGATGGCCCCAAGATTCGGTA
>Ga0114976_10001038_pt1 | contig 17361 bp, 19 predicted proteins | sample S_130805_EF_Meta_FD_87319 | JGI IMG/M metagenome (GOLD analysis project Ga0114976, IMG submission 87319) | Freshwater microbial communities from Lake Simoncouche, Canada to study carbon cycling - S_130805_EF_MetaG | ecosystem: Environmental > Aquatic > Freshwater > Lake | place: Lake...
AAATAAAAAAAAAAAAAAAAAAAAAAAATTACAAGAAGCTCAATAATTGAAAAGTATTTGGGTGTAGGAGATGAAAATAGACTGTATATTAATAGTGAAAAAAAGAAAAAAATTATTTTAAAATTATTTTGAAGATAAATGATCATAAATAAAATAGAAACTGTAGCTATTATACCTTGTTACAAAGTAAAGTCTAAAATTAAATATGTAATTAAAAAAAGTCTTAACTTATTTGATTTAATAATATGCGTAGATGATAACTGCCCTGAAAATTCTGGAAGAGAAATTTTAAAAAAATTTAATAACAAAAAAATAATTGTTTTAATTAAAAAAAAAAACAGCGGTGTTGGGGGAGCATTTAAAACTGGTCTTAATTACTGTAAAAAAATAAATCCAAAAATAATTGTTAAAATAGATGGAGATAATCAGATCGCTCCTGAAGATGCAAAAACTATAACAAAAAGACTTTTGAATTCAAAAAATGATTATGCCGTTGGTAGTCGATTTAAATTAAATATTAATTACAAAAAAATGCCTCTTGTAAGATGGTTTGGAAATAAAATTATTTCATATTTTTCAAAAATTAGTTCGGGATTATACCATATCGATGATTTTTTAAACGGACTTATCGCAATAAAATATAAGTCATTTAAAAAAATTAACCTAATTGATATTAAAAACGATTTTAGATTTGAAACAAGTTTGTTGTTTAATATTAGTATAAAAAATTTAAAAGTTAATCAAATGCCAATGAAAGTTAGATATTTTAAAAGTAATAGTAGTAATTTTAATATTAAAAATGAATATCTTAAATTTTTAAAATATAATTTTTATAATTTAATACGAAGAATAGGAATAGATTATATCAAAAACCCAAACCCAGGTACGATTTTATTATTGTTTTCTTTTATTACTTTTTTTATTATTTTGAAAAATTTTTTATTACACTATGAAAGTAATTTTATATTTTTTTATTTATTTATTTTTTTTATTACAAATTTTTTTATAATCGATATTTCAGCAAGAAGAGGTAAATGAAAAAAATATTAATTATTGGTACAGGACCGTCGGGAATTTCAGTTTTAGATAAACTAAAAAAAAATAAAAATCGTATTGATATAGTTGACGGCAGTACAAAATTATATAAAAAAAAAAATCTAAATCAATTCAATAAAAATCTATCGCCGAAGTTCGGTGACCCAGAATTTAAAATTACTCAAAAAAATTTTGTTAAAAATTACAATGTTCAAAGTAAGAAATTTTTTATATCAAGTACATTAAGCAGAGGTGGGGGAACCAGATTTTGGGGATCGGGGCTTGAAGTGCCTGGCAAAATGTATTTTACTAGAAATAAATTAAATATATCAAATTATAAAAAATTTTATAAAAAAACTCTAAATTTCTTTGGTTATAACAGGTCATCAATCTACAAAGATTTAAAAAAAGAATTTTACAATTTAGAATCAACTATAAAGCAAGACAGATTTTTTTTCTTAAAAAAACTTAAACTTGCAATAAAGCCCGGAACTGAAAAAAATGATTATAATAATTATTTAAATCATAGTTATTTTAATGCATATGATAAAATATCTAATTATAAAGAACAAAATATTAAATATATAAACTGTGCCGTAAGAGATATCACTAAAAAAAAAAAATTTATTGTGACTTTTTCAAATAAGAAACGCGGCGAATATGATATTATATTTTGCTGCGCGGGAAATTTAGGCTCATCAATTATTGTTTTAAATCTCTTAAAAATAAGAAAAATAACACTAAAAATATTTCATACACCAATGTTTTTACTTTTATTTATTACATTAAATCCATTTATTGTTGTAAAAAACTTAATCAGCAAATTTAAATTTCCTTTACCATGCGCAAATATAATTTTTAAATCCAATAAAGAAAATTTTAGAGGTTCAATAATGTTTTTTCATAATCTTAAATTAAAAATAAATAACTTTTTTCTATTTAACTTTCTAAAATATTTTATAATTGGTGGGAATTTTTTTTTAGATCAAAGTTTTTCTAAAAGTTATCTTGTTAAAAAAAATAAAAAATATAAAATAATTTCTCGTGATATAAATTTTCCTAATTTCATAAAAAAAAAAATTATTAAATTTTTTTTAAAAAGTTTTTACATTTCTATTCCATTTCTTAATTTAGGCAGATTTATGACTGGATCTGACGCTCATTACACTAGCTCTCTTTATTTTTTAAATAATCACAAAAGAATTTTTAATTTTAAAAATGAGTTAATTTCAAAAAAAAACTTTTTTGTTCTTGATGGGTCGCTAATTCCTCCAGGTTTAATATATCCAACTTTTTTTACCGTTGTTAACAATTTTAAAGTTATGAATAGTATAATTAAAAAAAATGGTATTTAATAAGTTTATGAAAAAAAGCAGAGTTTACATAAATACAGACTTCTATAGTTATTGGTTATTTTTTTTAGCGATTTTTAGAAAGAATTTTACTAAAAATTTTTATTTAAAATTATCATTTTTCTTAAAAACTAATAATATTTTATTAACTTCACAAGGAAGAGTAGCTCTATATTTGATTGCAAAATTGTTGGTATCTAAGAATAAAAAAATTTTTATTACTACGCCTTATACTCTAACTGAAGCTTTAAATTCAATAAAATATGCTGGTGGTCATATAAAATTTGTAGATATAAATATTGAAACAGGTTTGCCTGATATGGACCAATTAAAAAAAAAAATTAAAGTTTACGGTATAGCAAATTGCTCAGTATTAATAACACATCTTTATTCGTCCAAAAAAAATATTTTAAATTTTTTTAATTTCTTTAAGAAAATTACAATAATTGAAGACACTGCAATAAATTTTGGGGCTTCAATAAATAATAAAAAACTTGGTACTTTGTCGGATTTTGGTTTTTTTAGTTTTGGTACAATGAAAAATCTTTGTTTATTTAATGGGGGGATGGTTTATTGCAAAAATAAAAAAGATCTAACAAAAATTAAGAATTTAGAAAATCAAATGATAAAATTTCCTTTTATAGAATTCTTAAAAAAAATATACTTAGCTTTTATTATAGATATTATCTACAATAAATATGTTTATAATTTATTTACAAATTTTATTTTAGTTTTTGTTTATAAGTATAATGTAAAAGCAATTTTAAAATTAATTTATCCTGGATTGTTTCCTCAGAATCTAGATTATATGCCGCCAAGCTATAATTACAAGTTTAATAACTTTACATCTGAAATTGGATTAAAAATTATTTCAAAAATAGAAGCTGACCTTATTAAAAGAAGAATTAATGCTAAATTATACCATAAATTAATAAATAACAATAAATTAATAAAGAAATTTAATTTTTCAAATTTTAAGGAAAACGCTTTTCTAGAGTATCCAATTTTATGCACAAATAATTCAAAAAATAAAATTATAAAAATACTTTTTAAGAGTGGTTACGATATAAGATACAAATGGTACATAGATAATTCTAAATTTTTTGAAAATAATAATTATAAAAACAGTTTTTTTTTAGAAAATAATATTTTATGTCTTCCAACAAATAAAAACTTTTCTGGGTATGATATAAATGAAATTTGCAGGATAATAAATTCAGTAAAGATTAAAACAAATTAATATTTATATGCAATTAAAAATATAATTTATATTTATTTATAAATTTAAGTTTGCTATTGTTAAAAATAAGTAAATTAAAGAAATTTCTAATTAAATAATAAAAAATAAAGCACGATAAAAAACATTCATAAATTTGTCTTTTCAAAATATAAATTAGACCTGGTATTTTATACTTGAAATTTAATTTAAAAAAATAATAACAAAAAGATATAAAACTCATTACAAACGGAAACCTTCTTAATTTATTTGAAATAGTTAATTGGCTAAAATTAACATTTAATATTACCTTTGCATCTTTTTGAGCATATGAAATTTGATTTTTCAACCAAGTTTTAAAAACTTTTTTATCATGGTGGATAATATAATTTTTTAACAATATGACTTTTCCTATATTTCTGATAATTTCCTTATGACCATATTTTTTAAATAAATTCTTCTTTGCTTTAAATAACAATATTTTAGAAGGATATAAATTTTCTTTTAAAATTGTATCATTAATTTTATTATAAATTTTAATTTTATAACCAAAAAAAATTGGACTGGATTGTAATTTTGAAATTTCTTTTACAAGATTATAAGATAACTCATAATCAGCATCTAAAACTAGTATTAACTTATTTTGTAAACTTTGACATATATAATTCAATTTATCTACATAACTTAACTTATATCTACATTTAATTATTTTTGTATTTGGGAATTGTTTTACAATATTTGTTGTACGATCATTGCTTTGGCTATCGAAAATTAATACTTTTTTAGCCCAAGTTAAACTTTTTAAGCATTTCTTTATATTTTTTTCCTCATTTTTAGTAAGTATTACTGGAATTATTTCCTTACTTAATTGCATTTATTACTCTATTAAAAAATTTATTAATTTGTAATTTGGTTATATTAATAAGTAATTGTTTTTTTATTGGAACTGTTTCTTTGTACCACTCGGCAATAAACTCAAATGTTAAATCTTGATTAAGAATTTTTTTCCAACCGATAGTTTGATTAATTTTTCTCGTATTTAAATTTAGTTTACTTGTCTCTGAAAATTTAACTTTATTTCTAACAATAATGCTATTTTTATAATTAAATTTTTTAAAAAGTAATTTAGAAATTTCTCTGACAGTTTTATTTTTTTTAGTCGAAGGACCAATATTAAAGCTATTAAAATTTACATTTTTTTTATATAAATTTTTTGCTAGTAACAAATAACCAAAAATTGGCTCAAGCACATGCTGCCATGGACGATTAGAAGTCGGATTTCTTAGTACAAGTTTTTTCTTTTTATAAATTGTTTTTATAATATCTGGGACAATTCTTTCTTGGGACCAATCACCACCTCCTATTACATTTCCAGCTCTTGCGGTGCAGATTTTTATTAGTTTTTGATTAATAAAAAAAGACTCACAGTAAGCTTTAAAAAAAATTTCTGCTGAAGCTTTAGAGGCACTATACAAATCTTTACCGCCGAGACAATCATTTTCTGAAAAGAAAACTTTTTTTTCTGCTAAATAACACTTATCGCTTGTTACAATCACACAATTTATTCTTTTTTTTAAATATCTTAAAATTTCCATGAGGTTCAAAACCCCATTAGTATTTGTATTTACTGTTTCAATTGGGTTTTGATATGATTTAAATACAATAGACTGTCCTGCTAGATGAAATATTATCTCTGGCTTAACTATTAAAACTATTTTTTTAAAAAAATTAAAATTCGAGACATCTCCATAAAATGTTTTCATGCTAGTATTTAATTTTAGGCACATAAAATTAGAAGGTTTGGTTGGTATATCAATAGAAAGACCATATACCTTAGCCCCCATTTCTTTTAACACAAAGCAAAGCCAAGAACCTTTAAACCCTGTATTCCCAGTTACCAATATTCTCTTATTTTTAAAATAATTTTTAAAAAACTTTGATCCAGGATGCATTATGTTTTCTTTATTAACTTTTCTAGATATGTTTTATCCCTTAGTGTATCTATACTATGCCAAAAACTTTTATGCCTATAACATCTAAGCTGATTTTTTTTTGATAGCCAAGGCAAAACATTATCTTCAAAATCACCTTTTTCTTTTTCTAAATACTTAAATATTTCTGTCTTACAGACAAAAAACCCCGCATTAACATACTTATCTATGATTTTTTTTTTTTCTTTAAAAGAAGTTACTTTATCTCCAGCAAGTTCTAGCAATCCGTACCTGGATTTGGGGTTCACTCCGCTTAAGGTGCATATTTTACCATGCGAAAAATGGTATTTTTTTAATTTTTTTATATTAATATCCGAAACACCATCTCCGTAAGTTAGAAAAAAAGATTTTTCTTTTGATAGAACTTTTTTAAGTTTTAATAATCTTTGTCTTTTATTTGTGTTATTTCCAGAAAAAAATAAATTAAGATATATTTTTTTTTTAGATTTTTGATATTCAAAATTTTCTTTAAAAAAATTTTTTTTTTCATTTGTTAAAAAAAAGATTTTTTTTTCTTTGAAGTAATTAAAAAATTTTCGATGTTTGTATCCTGTTAGAAAAATAAATTTATTATATCCGTGCTTAGTATAAATGTTCATAATACGCTCGATAATAGTTTTGCCACCTACTTTGATCATAGGCTTTGGTATCCGATTAGTTTCTTCAGATATTCTAGTTCCTTGCCCGCCGGCAAAAATAATTGTATACATAATTTCAAACTTATTTCAAAATTGAATAAATCTAATATAAAATTTTCTATAATAACTACAACATTAAATTCCGGTTTATATATAAAAAAACTCTTGGAGTCTGTAAGAAAACAAAAATATAAAAACTTCGAACATATTTTTGTTGATTCACATTCAACAGATAACACTATTAAAATTATTAATAGTTATAAAAAAATTTACAATATTAAATTAATACAAAAAAAATGTAGCATTTACGAAGGTTTTAATATTGGAATCTCCAAAAGTAATGGCGAATATTTAAATTTTATTGGATCAGATGATATTTTTGCTAATCCAAATGTACTTAAAAAAATTAATGAAATATCCTTATTTAATAAAATAAAAATTTATTATGGTAATATTCTTTTCCTTAACAGAACCAACGCTACATTAAGTAGACATTATAATTCTAACACTATGTCATTAAACAGATTTAGGTTTGGTTATATGCCCGCACATAGTTCAATGTTTTTTCATAAAGATGTTTTTAAAAAATTAGGTAAATATAATTTAAGATATAAAATAGCTGCAGATTTTGATTTTTGTTTAAAATGTTTTCTTAACAAAATTGATCATCACTATATAAATTATATAATTACCAAAAATAAAGAGGGGGGTATAAGTAATAGAAGTTTAATAAATGTTTTAAAATCAAATAAAGAAATTATTAAAATCTTAAAAAAAAATAAAATATATAGTAATTATTTTTTTATTTTTATTAAAATATTAATAAAAGTAAAAACTAAGAGTTATTATTTTTTTTTAAATTTATTAAAAAAAAATAATATAAACTTATTATGTAAAAATTAAACAACGCAACATTACTTGAAAAAAATCTACCTGAAGTTTGAAGTGGCTGAAACATTATTAAAATTATTCCAATAAGTAAAATTTTTATGTTACTTTTAAGATTAGATTTTAATATTCGCCATACAACATTAATTATTATTAAATAAAATAGTATTAAACCAAAAACCCCAACTTCCGCTAAAAGTTCAATAAAAAAATTGTGAGGGTGAGTTGTACAAAATACGTTTGCTAAACTACTCATATCCCAATATTTTTTACTCGCGCAGAGTTCTCTGAAATTTTTAATGCCGGCACCAAAAAACCTATTATCTTTCCAAATGCTCAGACCAGTGTAAAAATGGCTATACCAACCAGTATCTATTATTGATCTTTCTAATTTTTCTAAAGTTTGAAATGCTACTACCGTCTGACCTTTTTCATAATTATTAAATTTATTTAAAAATTCTAAATAATAATCACTGTTTATTTGGTTAACATTATAATACTTTTGCAATTTTATATTTATTTCATCATCGGCTATATTAAAAGAAAAACGTTTATTAAAAAATCTTGCTGAATTGTTTATATCGGAAATTCTAATTTCCGTCCATTTGCCATTTGAGTAACCTCTTGCAAAAACATCTTCATAGCCAATTGTCCATATTTGATCAAAAGCGTTATTTTGATTAGTGGGTAAATCTGACTTTAAAAAATTTTTTTTGTCGAAAACAATTTTATCAAAGTCATAGTTGATATATGTGACAACCAAATTTTCTTTTTTGCCAAAGATATCGTCGAGTGTAGTTTGTAACTTTTGGAAAATTATTAAATTTTTAGAAATATTAGTAAAATTAAATATTAAGAAAATTGAAATGGTACATACAAATAATATTTTAATAATATTAAAACTAAATTTAAATTTATTTAAAAAATTATACGCAAAACAAGTAAAAAACGTTAATATTATCAAAATTAAATAGTTTAAAAAAGCTATTCGCTGAATTGATAGAATGCTTGTGTAAATTAGTATTGGAGAAAAAAACATTAACTGTTTCAATGATTTTTTATCATTTGTAAAAGCCGTAAATATTAAAAATATAATTGTAATATGTAAAAGATATGTCCCACCCACAATCTCTTTCCCAAAAAAACTAGTGGGCACATTCTTTGAATTTATGATAAAAAAAATATTATGTCCTGTAAAATTTTGAAAGATTACATCTGCACAAAAGAAAATTATTAAAAACTTTAAAAAAAAGATAATTTTTTTTATATTTGTAAAATTAATAAAATTAACAATCAAAAAAAATAAAAATAAAAATCTTAAGTAATACAAACCATTTAAATTTAAATATAAAAATGATTGAAAAAGAAGATAAAGAAAAAAAAAATATAGAAAATAAAAATTTTTATTAAAATATAAAATTTTTTTTTTAAAAATATAAAAAATTATTGGGGACATGCAAACTAACAAGTTTGCAATATTATGTTTTAATAAATATACTAATAGAAGAGAAAAAATATAAAAATTTATAAATAAATCTTTATAAGCCAACTCTATTTTACCACTAAATTTCCACATAATTTAAATTTATTTATTTTTTGTGCTTTAAAACTTATTTATAATATTTATTTTTAAATAATTTTTTATAAATATTAATAAAACAATTTATTACTTAAATATTATTTCGCTAATTTTAGTTGAAGGAAGACCATCAATTTTTTTTTTTCCGTACTTTTCTTCAACTCTTACTCTGTCATTAAAATGTGGAGTTGAAGCTTCTAAAATCACACACTTAGTTAGAGCTTCTTCTTGATGAACTGTTTTGGGTGGAAAATGAAAATATTGACCCTTAGTAAGTATTCTTCTTCTTAACTTTCCATCACCATGGTCAACTCTAATTAAGAGTTTTCCAGACAACAAATATCCACATTCATTTTTTTTATTATGGTATTGAAGCCCGCCTTTGTGTCCTTTTTTTATCGTAAGTTTTTTAAGAGTAATTTTTTTAGGAATAATAATTAAAAGATCCTCATTTCCCCAAATTCTCTTGCCTACTGAAGTTTTTTTTGGAAAAAAATTTTTATTTTTCATTTAAGAATTTTTTTTATATATTCATACTCAATTGCCTCATCTTTTTCAAAGTCTTTTTGGGATATAGAGCCGATTACTTCATTAATTTTATATGGTGCTATACCATCTCCAGGTGACTTAAAGGCCAAGTCTTCAATTTTTATTATTTTTCCTTTGCTAATTTTTTTTGAGGCAACTATTTTTTTTTGCATTTTTAGAATAGGCTTCTCTTCTTCGGGATATTTAATTTTTTTTCCATCCCCTAGGGCAAGTTTTACTTTTTTTAATCCATTTACTAATTTTAAAAACCCGCCAGGTTCTAAAGACATTGCGTGATCCGTGCCTTTTAATGTTCTATCTATTGTAAAATGTTTTTCAATTATTCTCGCACCTAATAAATATGCTCCAATAGAAATAACGATTCCATTATCGTGACTAGAATAACCGATTATATTGTTTGGATACCTTTCAAGAAGAACTTTAATAAAGTTTAGATTAATATTTTCTGGCCTTGCTGGATAACAAGATGAACACTGAAGAATAGCTAACTCTTTATTAAAAGGTAATATACAGTTAACAGCCCGATCAATATCTTCAAGGGTAGACCCTCCTGTACTCAAGATAATTGGTTTATTTTTTTTTGCAATATATTCTATAAGTGGGGTATTTGTAATATCTGCTGATGCAATTTTGTAAAAAGGCATTTCTAAATCTTCTAAAAAATCAACGCTGGCAATGTCAAATGGTGTTGCAAAAAAAACTAAACCAATGGAATTCGCATACTCTTTTAGTTCAATATACTGATCTTTATTAAATTCTAGGGCCTCTCTATGTAAACCATATGTTTTTCCATAACTATTTTCACTTTGATATTCAGAATTATAAAATATATCGGTGTAGAGATTTTTATTATCTCTTTTTTGTATTTTAACAGCATCTGCTGAAGACTTTTTTGCTTCCAAGAACATTTTTTTACACAAATCTACTGATCCCTGATGATTATGTCCTATTTCTGCTATAACATAACAATCTCCATCTTGTGTAACTTTTTTTTTTAAATTAATTGATCTCATTTTAGAAATTTATAAATTTTATTTATACAATCTGCAATCTTAAAATCTTTTTTATTATTTATATCAATTGCTCTTAGAGTTGGAATTTCTATTTTAATGGAAAAATTTCCAATATGATCTTTTTTATTTTTTAAAAAAAATTTTGATTTTGTCGATATTATATTTGCTCTATGATATGACTTGACTAAATTTTGTCTATTAATAACGTTGTTATTTTTTGTTATAAATGGTTTTAAATATCCACTTCTTGAAATTTTCAAAGCTTTATAAGGGTGGAAATCTGACTCGGCCACGACTTGGGCTGAGGTCGCTTTTTTATCATCTGCTAATTTCATTATAGATATATCTATATCTTTGGCACATTGAAACGGTGATGTGGGTTGAAGTCTGACGATAATGTCAGGCGTGTAATCTTCGTTTTTTTTTAACCAATCTAAAGTGTGTAAAATGTAATCAATTTCCCCTGATTTTGATCTGCTAATTTTTTTTGGTCTTAAAAAAGGAGTCTCTGCGCCATATTTAATAGAAAGTTTTTGATAATATGTACTATCTGTAGAAACCAATACTCTATCGAGATATTTTGATTTTAAAGCAGTTTTTATTATCCAATATAACAAAGGTCTATTATTTAATTTTTTTACGTTTTTATGTTTAATGCCTATTGATCCAGACCTAGCTCCAATAATAGAAATGGCTTTAAAATTCTTGTACATAAGAACTTTTTTATACTCTTGTAAGATAATACCTATTAAATTCCCATTTATAAGTTTTATTTTTCATTATTTTAAAATTAATATTATTTTTTATAAAATCGTTAACAGCTGTATATGCCCCAGGAAACTTTATAGAATAATATTCATCCAAATGAACATACCCCCCCCCCCGATAGCCTTGAACAAAGATTTTCAAGAACTATTTTGTATGATTTATATAAATCACAATCTATATTAGCTGCAAATACTTTAAAATTTTTTTTAAAAAATAAAGGCACAGTTTTTGCAAAATCTCCTTTAATTAAAACAATATTGTCTAATTTTAATATTTTTATTTTTTTTTTTAAATCTTGAATATTATTTTCTGCAAAATTTGAATTGGTAGAAATATTTAACGGGTTTAAATTTTGAGTTTTTCTAATTTTACAAATAATTTCTTTTGTTATTAGAAATTTATTATAAATATTTTTATCTCTCTTTAAATACTTTAAATCATCAAACTCATCTAAATAATTATTTGAAAATCCTGAAAAAGAATCAAATCCAAAAACTTTTTTTTTTGAATTTAATCTTTTTAATAAGATAGCTGTTGCTAACAAAGTTCTTCCTTTAAAAACTCCAAATTCAAGAATGTCACCCTCGATTCTATTTATATTTTTTTTAATAAAATTATAATAAAATCTTAAAGGTAAAATAGGATTATCAATAAAATCAATATTTAATAAATCAAATATAAATTTATCTTTCTTTTTTAAAATAATTTTAGAAAGGTTTATTTTATCCATTTACACAATTGTAATAATATTAATTTAAAAAATTTATTTTTTTTTTACTTTTAATGCTGCATAATATAATTCGGCTCTTTGAAAGTCATTCAAATTATCAATATCCACTACTCTCCAATTAGGTATCGGAAACCCAATTCCATTGGAATGAATTTCATTCCTGCTTAACCAATATTTCATGGAACCCCAATAAAACTGGCCAACATCATGGTAAGATTTTGCCAAATCTTGTGTTCTTGATGATTGATGCTTTTTATTGTAAGGCATTATTTCTCCTTTGTTATTAAGTTGAAAAGCTCGTTGAATTGGATGGGCATATTCGGTGATTGGGAATACAAATTTTTTTTCATTTTTTTTTAAAATTCTAAAACTTTTCTTTAAATCTGAAAAATCTAAAAAAGGGTTACAAGGATAAACGCAACAAACATATTTAATTTTAAACTTTTTTTTTAAAACTCTAATAGCATGCTTTATTACAGGCTTTGTTGGCGTATAATCATCGGCTAAATGAGCTGGCCTTCGAATGATATAATCAACTCCTAAACGATTAGCGACTTTTGCAATTTGATTATCATCAGTAGTTAAAACAATTTTTGAAAATAAGCTGCTACGCTTTAAAGCTTTTATAGTCCAATATAAAATAGGTTTTGAATAAAATTTTTTTATATTTTTTTTTCTTATTCTTTTACTTCCGCCTCTTGCCGGTATTATTGCAATGGAAATATTTTCATTTTCCATTTTTATTTTTTAATAAGCTTTCTGATTTGTGGGATAGTTAAAAAATTGTTATCTCTTGAGTTATAACCAAGTTTCATTTTTACTTTTTTTAATTTTGTAGTCAATTTTGCATTAGTAGTTATTACATAATACTTCCCAAAATAATAAGTGTTATGTGATTCAGCGGGAGTTATGAGCTCCTCGTGAAGTTTTTCACCAGGTCTAATTCCTATGTATTTAATATTTTTATTATCATTTATGGCTTTGGCTAAATCAATAATTTTAATAGATGGAACTTTTGGAATAAAAATTTCTCCTCCAATACTTTTTTTTAGTGCAAACAAAACAATTTTAATACATTCTTCGATCATTATATTAAATCTAGTCATTTTTATATCGGTTATTGTAAAAAAAGATTTTTTTTCCTGCTCTAGAAAAAGTGGCAACACAGATCCTCTGCTACCCAACACATTGCCATATCTTATGCAAGAAAAAGAAATATTCAAATTACCAACGTAACTATTAGAAGAAGTAAATAATTTTTCTAAACATAACTTTGTAGCCCCATATAGATTAAGAGGCGAAGCAGCTTTATCTGTCGAAAGTGCTATTACTTTTTTTACCCTGTTAAACATTGCTGCTTCAATTACATTTTGAGAGCCGATTATATTTGTTTTTATGTATTCTGTGGGATTATATTCTGCTGCAGGCACATGCTTCAAAGCCGCTGCATGCAATACAAAATCTACATCTCTAAATGCTATTTTTAACCTACTTAAATCTCTAACATCTCCCAAAAAATATCTTAAAAACTTATATTTTTCAGGATTATAATATTTTTGCATCTCATATTGTTTAAACTCGTCTCTACTAAAAATTATTATTTTTTTAAATTTTATTTTATTTTTAATGCAATAACTTAAGAAAGACTGACCAAAAAAACCTGTGCCGCCGGTTAATAGCAAAGTTTTTGAAGCAAACATAATAAATATGTTATATCAGACTAATATTATCAGTCTATAAATTGATGAAAATTTTAATTCTAGGTTCTTCAGGCTTATTGGGCAATAAGATTTATTTTTTTTTAAAAAAAAAGGGATTAAATATTATACATAACGGCCTTAAAAAAAGAAAATTAGACATAACAAATTTAAATAATTTAAAAATTATATTAAATAAAAAACCCGATTTAATAATCAATTGTGCCGCTATAACAAATATAGAAAAATGTGAAAAATTTTTTAAAGAAACATCAAAAATTAATATTGAACTGGGTGACAATATATTCTTTTTAAAAAAAAAACTAAATTTAAAATTTTCAGTAATTTTTTTTTCAACAGATCAAGTGTATGAATCTAAAAAATATTCAAAAGAGAATTCTAAATTCACAACTTACAATAATTATTCTTATCAAAAATTAAGGGCAGAAAAAATATATACTAAAAATAATAGTATCATATTTAGAACAAATTTTTTTGGAAAGGGGGTAGGTTCTCGCAAAAGTTTTTCTGATTGGTTATACAATAGCTTTAAATCAAATAAAAAATTTTTTTTGTTTAAAGATATAGTATTCAACCCGGTAAGAATAGATACATTAAGTAATATCATTTATAATATAATTAAAAAAAAAAAATTAAATAATAATGGAATTTACAATATAGGCACCAAAGGAAAAATATCTAAAAGTAATTTTGGAATATTTTTTGCAAAGAAATTAAAAATTTACAATAATAAAGAAATTGTATGCAACTCTTCAGAGATTTTAAAAGTAAAGAGATCAAGAAATATGAGCATGAACATAAGAAAATTTGAGAAAAAATTTAAAATTAGATTACCAAGCATTAAGAGTGAAATCATTAACGAAATTAAAAATTATATATAAATGATTATAAGAATTAATAAAAAAATAGTTTCTGAAAATTCACCGACATATTTTATTGCGGATATAGCAGCAAACCATGACGGTTCATTATTAAGGGCAAAAAAATTAATAAGATTAGCTGCTAAAGCTGGCGCGAATGGAGCAAAGTTTCAGCACTTTAAAGCGGACACCATTGTTAATAAAGAACAGTTTGATAGAAAAAAAAAAACTGCTCATCAAAGTAAATGGAAAACAAGTGTTTACGATGTATACAAAAAGGCTAGCATTAATAATGAATGGAACAAAGAGTTAAAAAAAGAATGCAAAAAAAATAAAATTGATTTCTTAACCTCTCCGTATGATTTAAATTATGTTGACGCTGTTAACAAATTTATACCCGCTTATAAAATTGGGTCAGGAGATATAACTTGGAAAGAAATTCTAACAAAGATAGCGAAAAAAAATAAACCTGTACTGCTGGCAACTGGGGCATCGACTATTGACGATGTAATTTTTGCGTGCAAGGTAATTCTAAAAATCAATAAAAAACTTGTAGTTATGCAGTGCAATACTAATTACACCTCAGATGAGGTGAATTTCAAATATATAAATCTTAACTATCTAAAAAATTTAAAATTAAAGTTTGGAAAAAAAATTATTCTTGGGTTAAGCGATCATACGCCAGGCCACGCTACAGTATTGGGTGCCATCACATTAGGAGCTAGAGTTATTGAAAAACACTTCACAGACGACAATTTTAGAATCGGTCCAGATCATAAGTTTTCGATGAATCCTAAAAGTTGGTCTGAAATGATTAAAGAAAGTAGAAGGCTAGAGAAAGCACTTGGTGATGGTTATAAAAAAATAGAAAAAAACGAATTTGAATCTTATTATGTTCAAAGAAGATCTGTCTATACGCTAAAAAATCTTAAAAAAGGTGAGTTATTAAATAAAAGAGATCTGATTTGCTTAAGACCTTATATCAAGAATTCTATATCGCCCCAAGTTATTGATAAATTTTATGGTACAAAAGTAAAAAAAAATATACCTAAAAATTCTATTATTAAAAGAAAATGGCTTCTTTAGTTGTTTTAATACCCGCTTATAACGAATTAAATAATTTAAAAAAAATTTTAAAAAAAAATAAAAAATTATTTTTTGTAGTTGACGATTATTCAAATGATAATACAGAATTTTTTTTAAAAAAAAATAAAATTAAGTATATTAGAAATAAAAGAAATTTGGGTTATGAAGAAAGTTTATTAAAAGGAATTAACTATGTAATAAAAAATTATAAAGAGAAAAAATTCATTTGTACTTTAGACGGTGACAATGAACACCCTATAAATATAGTTAACAAAATATATAAATCATTGTTAAAAAAAAAATACGATATTTTAGTTTGCAATAGAAAAATAAAAAATAGATTTTTAGAAGAATGTTTATCCAACATTTTTTACACAAAATATAAAATAAAAGATCCTATGTCTGGAATGAAAATTTATAAAATTGAATCTTTAAAAAAAATAATAAATTTTGCTAGTAATAATTTTTTTTTAGTTGATTTACTATATCTTGCTATAAAAAAAAAATTTAAAGTAGGCAATTATGAAATAAAAACTAAAAGAAATTTAAAAAATTCTAAAGTTGGATTTGGATTTAAAACCCAAATTAAAATATTAAAAATATTCAAATTTTTATTTTAAAAATGAAACTTAATTTTTAATTTTATGAATAAATTTTTTAATTTAGATAAGAGTAATATTTATTATCTTAGTCTTTTATAAAGATATTCTCTATATCTGCCTGAGCCACCCTGAAACATGGAAACATTGGAGAATATTTTTACATAGTTTTTCATATCAATATTAAATTCTGATGCTTGAATTTCAATATGTCTTTCTGATTCTGGAAATAAATTTACATTGCTATTTTGATGCAATATAAATTTTGGTTTAATTTTTTTATTAATTAAATAAAAATAATTGGAAAGAATTTTTTTTGACATTTCTAAAAAACTATTCGCATTAAATAATAAATCAATTTGCATAATTCCCATCTCTTCATTAATAAAATTTTTACTATATGGAACAAAAATTATTTTTTCTTTAAAAATATTTAATTTTTTTTTAAGTTGAATGTTTATTTTTATTTTTTTTCTTAAATAATCATATGCCGTAAGAAGTGTTTCTGGTAAATTGACATTAACATAGTTAAATTTAAAATTTCGTTTCAAAAGCTGAAGCAATAAACCTCCATACCCGCCTCCCACCTCAAGAATTGTTGGGTTTTTTTTATGTTTTAATATATTGATTATTTTATAGGCATAATAATCATGCCTAGGGGTATCATAAATTATTTTTTTACCTCGATATATAATCCCATAGGGGCTCCCAATAACTTTATTTTCGTGAATTAAATTGTAATCTTTGTTATTTAATTTTACAAATTCTTCCCAAACTTGAATATTTTTTAAAATGTCAGATTTAAAAAAATTTTTTTCTTTTTTTTAAATACATTTTCATAAGTTGAGCTAATGAGCCCGAAAGATGATTTGGATTTAAAAAAATTTGTTAGTTCGATTAGTAAAAAATTAACATCATAACAATTTATAGCTCTTACAAAGCGATTCTTTATATTTTTATTTATCCACTCCCACTGTCCGCTATCAATAATTTTTATTTTATTTTTTAATAAAAAAGAAAGAAATTTTTTTATTATTTTTTTATCTAATTGATTTGGCTTTGAATTGTATTTTTTTGAAAATATTTTTATTGATGAAGATAATGGATGCACATCATTATAATTTATCGATGTAAAATAAGTCAAAGTAAAATTGCTTTACAATTTTTAAATAACTAAAAAATTTACAAATATTGTATATAAAATTTTTACATTGTTATTTGTATCGAAAAATTTTTTCAGTGCATAAATCAAGCCAATTGAGCTATTAGTAACGGTAAGCTTAACGTGTTACCACGCTTCCACACCCGTCCTATCAACGTCGTAGTCTACGACGGCTCT
>Ga0114976_10001043_pt1 | contig 17326 bp, 6 predicted proteins | sample S_130805_EF_Meta_FD_87319 | JGI IMG/M metagenome (GOLD analysis project Ga0114976, IMG submission 87319) | Freshwater microbial communities from Lake Simoncouche, Canada to study carbon cycling - S_130805_EF_MetaG | ecosystem: Environmental > Aquatic > Freshwater > Lake | place: Lake...
AAAGCATTCTCATTATCATTTAAAACAATAAAGGTTATTTTTGTAAATTCCAAATACTCTGAGTCTTCTAAAAATGAATCAATGTAGTTTTGTTTTGATTGTATTTTAAGGTCTATCTCTATATCATTATTGCTTGTTGTTGATGATGTACCTTCAACAACTATAGAATTGTCTAGCAGTATACTTTCCATCACTATGCTTGGTGTAAAAGCATTGTTACCTAATTTATTATAAAACATTAGCAGTTCTTTCCTATAGCCAAGCCGTCAAGAACAGGGTTGTCTTGATATAGCTCTGAAGTATTGAATCTTTCACGCAAGTCTCTGCAATCTTCAATATTATTAAATATCAAGTCTTGATCCGAATCGGAACGTAAAATATATCTACATTTATAAAATTCTCCAATTTCTTTATCAAGTTTTACATCTAAATAATAATCTACGAAACTATTATCTATTTGTTGTTGTTGGGATATTACATTGGAAACTTGAACATACAAGTCACTTTCTTCATCATAGTTAGCGTTATCTTGTAAAAATTTTAGTTGTTTAAATGTGCTGATACTACCAGTAGTTTCGTTTTGTTTATATACTTTTATATCAAATTTATCTGTTATTGAATCTGTATTGTTTTCTAATATTTTTAATACTAATGGTTTCAATACAATAATATAAACTTCATCTTCATTGTTATAAATTACTTGATTCAATAAAGAAAGTTCTTGTAGTCTTTGATCGTTTGATAGCTTATCTTGTGTAGTTTTAATAACTTGTATTTCCAAATTTACATCGAATTGTGGTATCAAGTCTGTTGCGCTTGATGCAGTTACGCTAGAATATTGAGAAGATAAGTTGTATATCTCCCAAGATGGAATGTAGTTATTAGAAATGGTAGAGTTACTTAAAACTTCCTTTTCTTGCTCGGAATAAGAAAGAGTATTTCTTGTAGAAGCTAAAGCAAACTTATTTTTTAAGATATTTTCTTGATTTATATCTTTATCTAAATAAACTTTTGGAGAATAGAAAGAATAGTTTGGTTTTAATTGAGGAGTTTGATCTTGAATTCTTACTTCTGCTTGATTGCTGTTTTCTTCAAAGCCAGCATATTCGGAATCATATATGACTCCTTCATCGTGAAATGAATAGTAAGCTGGTTTAAATTTACCTCTTGAAAGTAAGAACTTACCATAACTTGTTAATTCTATATTTAAAACTTCTTCTTTTGAATTAAATAATGACATATACTATAAATATCTCAATACTGCATTTTATCTATTTATTCTTACAATGTTATTGACGTTTAAACTATTTGTTGCAGTATCTATAGTTTGAGTAGTAATTGTCGTTTGTTGTTGCAATGTAGCTACAGATTGCTGTGTAACAGAATTTATTGCATTAGATACTGTTTGAGTATTTTGTGGTATTGAAATATTATTTACAGCTATTGAAGTAAGCTCTTGGTTTGTTAAAGATGCAGCATTTTGAATATCAGTTTGTACTTTCAATTGTTCTGTTGTTGGGCTTGAAACCTCTTCATTTTTTGTTTTCACAACAGAGTCGCTAACCTTACCCTCTGATTGGTTATCTATTATAAAGTCAGAAGCAATAAAGTCTACTTGTGCAGTTATCTTTGCAGCTTCAACCATAGAGAAGTGGTCATAAGGCCAGTTGTAAGAGTAATCCAACTCATTTATATCTGTAAACAATGAATTTCTTGTTTTTGTTAATTGTAATTCTTTTATAGTATTTTTTGTATTACTTGTTTTTATTGATTGGAATAGCTTTGCTTTATAGTTATTTTTAGCTTTGTACTTAACTTTGAAGGTTAGCCATTGAATATTTGCAATCTTATCTTTCATAGACAATTGTGTTTGTGTATCATCTGTGGTCAAAGAGTGAGTAATTGATGTAGACTTCTCTTCGAAATTCATTGCAATATTTGGCATCAAACCTTGCCATATGTCAGCTAAGTCTTGTTGACTTAGTGTGTATGAAAATTCAAATATGTACATATAAAATGGATTTGATATGTCATTTTTCATAAAATCAACAGTTGGTGGCAAAACGTATTTTTGCATTAAGTCTATTTGGTTGATAACAGAATCTGGTATCTCTGATAGTTTTGCAAAAGACTGTTTGGCTGATTGATCAGATTTTAGATAAGAAACATATTGTTTTACAACATCATTGAAGAAGAAATATTTTCTTTCATTACTTTCTTTGTAATATGGTATTGCAATAACAGCTTCTTTTATTTCTTTTGTTGGAGCTACTTTTCCTAATCTGATTGGTTCTTTTGAGAAACCAACTATGTCTGCCAATGAACCAGTTAGAGAAACTTTTCTACCAGTAACAGAAGTAGATGAATCTGATTCAGAACCAGAAAGGATATAGTCTCTTGGTATATCAGTTACTTGCATAAATATACCTTTATTACCAGTTGGTAATGAACCGTATTGATGCCACATACCAATTGTTTTATCATTGTCTGTTGTATAGATATTGCTTGAAGTTCCAAAGTCTAATATTGGTGTTTCATATTTTGTTTGTATACCCCAAACTTTTGTTTTGGCAGTATTGACAGAGTTATCCCCAGTATTATTTACATTTACTGAATCTAACTCAACTATATTAAACAAATTCAATGAAGCAGAAACTTGCATAGAATTGAGGTTTAGTCTTCCATTTGAAAGTGGGCCAGCATATGTTGTACTAGAAGAAGCAGCAACAACATGGACACCATCTGTAGATTCACTTCCACTATTATCTGGTTGACCTTCGAATCTGATATAAGAAGCAGTAATGTTTTGTATTAAGTCTTCTAATGTTGGTTTATAAGGAACAGTTCCAGTTGGATTGTATGTTAGTATTGCCCAAGCTTGACCATCATAATAAGGTGGAGTAAAAGATGGATAATAACCATTTGTCGAGTCTATTACACCCTTTGTATAACCACTACCAGAATAAAAACCTCTTATACCACCAGCACAAGGAGGTCCAAAGGCGCTAGCTCTACTGTACATTGTTATTGTTTCTTGTTCGGTAGGGTTATTAATATATAATGAGGAAGAAGCTACTAAGAATTGTGGTCTTGAGTAATTTCTATTTTTTAAAGTTAATTTAGCATTTTTATCTTTTGATTTATATATTTTTACTAATGCTCTATATTGCTTACCAGGAGTTACAATGCCAAATTCTTCTTCTGGTCTTGAAACAATAGAAGTTAGCTTGTTATCCTCTAAGAAGAAATCAACAGTTTCTGCAAGGAAGTTATTTATAATATATTTATAAGCTGAATTATCTGTAAATGTTCCGTTCCAAGATGCTGTCAATGGACGATAAGAAGCATCTCTTGGAATCATGTTTACAAATTCAACATCTGAAGCATAGGTTTCTGGTTCATATATTGTTTCAAATGGAAGTCTTATATCAAAAGAGCGATTACCTATTTGGTAATCCAATTGACCACTAGCTTGATTGTTTGCATTGTAATAACTACTTGTAACTATTAAAGAACTAGTCAATGCTGGGAAGTCTACTGCAATACCAGACTTTATTGTATTAAACAAAATACCAGGTTGCATAAATGGTCTATAAAAATGGTTTTTGCCAATATTTGCAGAGTCATCTAATATAGCTGTTTTAGTTTCATCGTATACAGCCAAAACATCATCCACAGTATCGATAAATAATTTTGTAATATCTAAAGTTCTATTTGATGGATAGAAAGATGGTTCTGGGTTTAATTTTAGGATAGAATCACAAGTTAATGTTAAATTAACCGTTGTTGTGTTTAAGTTTTCAGTCAACTCGCTAATGTTAGTTATAACATTTGATTCTAAGAAATTTGTTTTTTGGTCTACTGAGTCAAACAAAGTAGAGCCAGTTAAGTCAAATGCAAATAAACTAGAGTTAAAGTCACCAGATATAGCTTCATTTATTTTTTGGAAGTTCTCGGGAGCTTGTTCATTAGCTAATGTGAATTGTGGTACTGATTGATAATTTTTATTTTTAAATTTGATTAGCTCATACCAATCAGAGAAAGTATCATAATATGGATTTTTGCCAGATAAAGCTCCTGCGTCCCAAGGAGCAGTACCATCATACATACCGCTACCTGTACTGAAGAAATAAGTGCTTGGATCGTCTGATATATTTACTATTTGCTTAGATGAAATAGCGTTCCAGCTTGTTGGTGATGCCAATAAATGGTTGTGAGCATAAGTTGGTCCTACATATACGGAAGCTGTATTAGAACCAGTTAAGAATGTTGGGTATATGACATAGTTATTCTGCAATATACCAAACCCATCAAATACACTAGAAGTTGATGTAGTGATTGAGTAGTCAGAGTCAGATATATTGTATTGATCAAGAGGCCATACACTTTGAGTAAATATTGAATTTGAAGCTGGTTTATTACCAATGTAAGTCGCAGTTGTTATGTTTCTTTCTTCTCTTTCATCTTTCCAGCCAACATTTGCTTTTAAGAATTCATATGAATTTCTAATTTTGTAATCATCAATTGTTTGAACTATTCTATTTGGATAAACTTGTTGTTTATATGTTAAAGATACAAGTTTATAGTTCTCAGAATCAGTAACAAGTTTAGAAATTAAGTTATTGTATATTTCTGCATTTGCAGTAGGTAATTTAACTTTATCAGCTAAATTGAAATTTTCAATTAATTGTAATACTGTATCGTATGGGAATTCAATATCAAATGTTATATTTTGATTTGGATTTGCAATATAGGCTACAGTTGCAACCATTGGGTATCTATAATATACAGAAGGCTCTCTATAACAACTTACTGTGTTTGTTTTTGCATCATAAACAGTAATATTGTTAGCAGCATATATATTTCTTAATACTTTATTGTTTCTTTGATGTGAAAGTTGTTTGAAGCTTGAAAAACCATAAGGACCATTTCTATTTAAAGTTGCTGCTCTAAAGTTTGTTGGTGTTAGTGATGGGGCACCCAATAAAGTTGGTGTTGTTGTGGTGCATTGGTTGTTTTCAATTCTATCAACAAATGCTGTACCTACTGACATACCTGCGAAATTAATATTATTTACTGGTCCATAAATTGAAGAAGTTATTGCGTTACTAGAAGTTGGAACAATATCTGTTACGCTTGCGTGTCCAAATTCTTCCCAAATGGTTAAAGAACCAGTAGCAGATAATGAATTTTTGATCCATGAATAACCAGAGTCTTTTCTTGGTATTGAATAGGAATAAAAACCATTGTCAAATTCTTTTGTTAATATTGGAGTTGAACCAGAATATTCTACCACCCATACTGGATTTCTATTTACTTTGTGTACTGATGCGACAGTAGTTGAGCCGCTTTCGTATCCGCCAAATGCAGATGGTTTTGTTAATAAAGCGTTGTATTGTTTTGTGGTGCCAGAGACAATGTTTGGTGTGTATAAGAAGCTATCATCTGTTAATACAACATTGTTTCTTCTACCGTCACCCAACACAGTTCTATTCTTGAATGGTGAAGCATTGTATGGAGAATATTCTTCACCATAAAGGTTTAGATAACCTCTTGACATTGTTCTATATTCGCCTGGAGAAGAAAACTTATTAACTAAGATAACTTCTGAACGTGAAGTTGTTGGTAGTTCGAAGTCTATTCTTCCAGTTGAATTTGCTCTCAAAACACCATTTAGTTCTGTTTGAGTATTAACTGAGGAAGTTGGTAGTAACTTTCCTAGTCTATTTGTTCTTCCAAACTTGTGAACGTATTGATAACGATGTGAGTAGTTGCCTAAAGTATTTGAACCAGTAGTTGTTTGTACGTTTGCGATATTAACTGGTCTTTTAGCAGTTCCATCACGATAATAAGTTGCTCTTTTGTGAGCTACAACTGGATATGATGGTTCAAAATCGTTGCCCTCTGGATATGGGTAATCAGCACCAACAAAGCCAAAGGTAGCTTGATAGACTGATGATGTTAGTAAGCCAAATAATACTTTCCATGCTTCTGGTCTAGTAGTATATGAGTCGCTACCTGTGTTTATTGCAACGTGTCTTGATTGATGCCCACCAACCCAAGCGTTTGTAAATGGGCCTTGTACTGGTATTTCTTTGGCAGGACCATATGAATCTTTGTGTAAGTTTGTGATAACGATACCAGAAAATAGGTTATCGCTTAATTCTTTATTGTATCCATCTGTTATATTGCCACTAATAAAGTTTGCTGGTAACGCTATTTCGCTTTTAATAACTTGGTTGTAGTCTAATGTTGCAGGATTGTAGTCTCTTCCGTGAACTACAGAAAAGTTGTATTTAACTTTATCGGTTGGGTTAACAACATCGTTACAGTCTTTTATTACAGAAGATGTATTTTCTACACCAACAAAAAGATAGTTTGCTGGTACATTTATTACATCATCGGAATCCATTGGACCGTGTGGTGCTGTTGCGATATTAACAAAGTCTAAATTTTTATTTTCGCTATAGTTTATACCACCTTTTATTTGTTTGTTTTTTGAAACATCAAAACGGTGTGGTGTAGTAAAGCTTCTGTTTAATGTTTGTAAAGATACGTCTAGTATTCTTTCTCTAGTATAGTTTGAGCTTGAAACAGAAGAGGATAATGGTGATGCATCCCGTTCTGCTTTTGCATTCCAATATAAGCAATTTTCGCTTTCATCTTGAGAAACAGGTCTATGTCCGAATTTCCAATTGTATAGATGTTTGTTAACAGAATCAAAACCTTTTTCTAAGTTTGGTTCTTTAAACTCTATTGTTGGGAATTTATATTGATGTTTGTTTCTTTCTAGAGCATGGCTTTCGATAATATTCAAAAGACCATCAGAAGTATCAGCAGAAGCAGGAACCATTTGTAGCAATAGTTTGCCTACAGCAGAGTCTATCCACTTGTAGAAATCAAGATATTTATCTAATTCTGGTTCGTTTTGAACTTGTAAGAAGAATAGTTGTCTTAGTTTACCTAATTCTTTATATTCTTTTCTATATTTGTTAACAGGGTTTCCAACAAGTTTATTGAAGTCAAGTATTGTTGCAAATAGCTTCAACATTTCAGTTGAAACTGTAGCGTACATACTTTTTTCATATGAGAAGAAGTAGTTAACTGGTCTTGTATCTCTTATTCTTGTTTGATTTTGTTCATCTTGTGATAAAATATTGATTAAGTTTGAATTTTGAATATTTTCAAATTCATTTATTCTAGATGTAAACAAATATTGTGTATCAACTAATGTGTTATCATTTTGTAAGAAGTAATCACCACGACCTATGTATTCATATTTTTTAATGTTGTTGAATACTGTGTTGTAAGTTGAATAAGAAACAGAACCAGAGGTTAAGTCGTTTACGATAAACTTACCATCAGATGCATTAGGAACACCAGAACCAGCGTCTGAGCCTGTTACTTGGTTAAAATTCCAATGTAATAAAAGGGTTTCAAACTTTGGTATTAAAATGTCTTGATAGTTTGTATCAGATACTTTCCAATTTAAGTAAGCATTTTTGACACCAAAGTTATCAGAGTCTTTTGCATGAGATAGGACTTCTTCTCGATCAAGGTAAGAAGACCAAACTTTGCAATCTAATAATTTAATATCTGAATTTTTTATTAGTGAACCAGAGAAGTTTGTTCTTTCTGCTCCAAGATAAACTCTTTTGTTTGAACGTAGAATGTTCAAACCATTAGAGTTTGTTATTGTACCACTAACAGAAAATTCTCTAACAACGCTATCGCCAACTGTGCTAGCACCATAAAATTCAATATTGTAGCTTTGTGTTGTAGTACCAGAAACAATATTTGAATTTTCTATGCTTTGTGGTAAAAGTTTGACAGCAAAAGTCCATTTTTCATTATTATAAACATCTAAGTAAAATGAAGATGAAAGTAATGGTATAGCTGAGTTTGAGGATGAGAGGTAGAAAGTCGCATGTGGTGAATCTAGCTCTGGTCTTACAGCATAAACTTGGAAGTTACAGTAGTCATTAGTTTCCCAAGTCAAATCAGTAGAAGTATTTTTAGCAGAGTGAACGCCAAAAATAGATGATGTTAAAAATAGTGTCGGAAATAAAGAGGATGGTTTGGTTGTAGCTTTAGTGGGAATACAGTATCTACTTCAAATGTAAATGGTGTATAGTCATAAGCGCCAACTGACGAACCAGTAATAAAAGAGTTTGAGTTAGCATTAGAGGCTGTTGAAAATTGATAAATTGTAGATTGGAATCTATCTGGATCGTTTAAGTTTATTGATGTTTTCTTTAGAGTTATGTTTGACAAGTCATTTGTAACTCTTTTTGAATCATTATTTGAGTAAATGTTTAGTTTAACTAATGATTCATCGATACCAAAACATCTTAGAAGGTTTCTAACAGACTTTTCTGTTCCTTTTGTTTTTAATATTGATTGAAGGTTTGAATAAATGTTTTCATAAATAACATTTTTAACTTCATTCAACTTATCTTCATAGTTTCTATCTTCGTCCCTAGATAGAACTTCTTCCATAAGTTTTGCATCAATAAAGAGTTGTGGTGTTATAACGCCTAATGACTCAAGCAAGTTTGATGCAAATGGATATGGTTTTTCATCTATTTGAATATTTGCGTATGGTTCTTTGATAGATGTAAAATATTTAATTTGTAAGTATAAAGTATCTAAATAACTTGATACTATTTGTGATAAACTTAATAGTTCACCATTGTTATCTTCTTCTATAATCCAATTTGGGAAAGAATAGTAGAAAGAATTTGGGTTGGTTCTATCGTGATCGGAACCAATAGTTGTGTAGAGTTCTAATACCTCTTGAACACTTGGATGAGTTACATAGATAATAGGATCGCCTATTTCTGTGCTTAAATCAGAACCAGCGTATAAGTTGATAGCAGAACCAGTATTTCTAGAGCTTGCTGTGTATCCTGTCCATGTACCATTGGTTAGACGACCAGAGTAGTCTAATACGATAGAATCTACAGAAGATGTTGTTGTTATGCCTTCGTTGAACTTGTAGTAAACACCTAAAGTAGTATTGGCATCATCTGTGTTTGTTCCGCCATAAACACTTGTCCACCAATTTCTTCCTATTTCTCTTGATGTTCTTTTTGTTTTCCAGTATCTAAAATCGTCAATAGAACCAGAAAGCTTACCCCAACCAATTCCAGTTGCTGTTCCAGATGCAGCAGTTCTTAGGGCACCAATGTTGGCAAGCATAGAGCCAGTAATTGGGTTTATATTTGTACCAGAGGAATATTGAGAATCAAGCTCTCCGTTTACATATAAATTAACATTTATAGAGCTACCAGAATTTATGGCGCTTATTGCGTAATGATTCCATGCACCGTTTGCGACTGAGGAAGTAGAAACAGCAGAGCTTCCTACATTTAAGGATATTAAGCCAGTAGAGCCAGATTGAATTGTAAGATATAATGGAGAACCAGAAGTTCCAGATATTTGTAATGTTAGTCTTCCATAACCAGAACTTGAAGATAAAGTATTATTCCATAAATCAAATAATACTTCTTTTTGTGTGCTTGACGTTACAAAAGAATTCTTCTGCAACCAAAATTCTAATGTTATACCATTGTTCAAATTAAGATCTAAATTGTTGTCTCTATTACTTGATGGATCATAAATATTAGCTTTTTGATTTTGGTTATTTGAGTCTTTAAATTTATCTACTAAAGTATTTGCAGTATTATTTTGGTTTGGTCCACCTTTTATACTAATGTATTCTTTAGTTGTTGGCTCGCCATAACCACTTATTTGAGAACCAACTGATGTTCCCCAACCATTAGGAGAGAAGGTAGCGTATCCTGTGCTTTTTGGGTATGCATTTTCTAAAAACCATATATCAAGTTGGGAAGATGAGTTTTCCCAATCGATTCTTTCTTTTCTAGAACCATCATAAGGATATTGTTGATATATTCTGTTTACAGAGTCTTGATAATACTTTTCGGCTGAACCAAATATTGCAAAGTTAGAAGCAGTAGAAAAATCAACTGGAAACTTAATTCTATTTTTTTCAATAGTATAAGATTCTAAGAGTTCTACGGACTCTACTTCTTCTTCTATTTGTTCATTGCTGATTGGTGGTAATACTTTTCTTACACTAAAAAGATCTTTAAGACTCATTCTTTTCTACTCTAAACTTAAATGTTTCTTTTTGTTCCTTCCAAGTATTAGTAGTAGCATCATAAAACTTTAATTTTATACTATACATGTAATCTGGTTCTAATAAATTCATATCTAAGTCGAAATAACTACCAGATACGTCATATGATAAGCCAGTAGATAATAAGGAGCTTGTGTCGTATGGAATAACTTCCAAGTTGTCAGAGTTTCTTATTATCTTGTAAGATGCACTTTCTATTATTTGTGTTGGAACCTCGCTAGTTGCTACATTATAAATAGTTGGATTCCAATCTTTTGATCTAATGAAAAATCTAAATCTAGCTTGCTCAGTAGAATCATAATATGGTTTTGCATTTACTAAAGAAACGACATAGTTATTTGTTACATTATAGTCTTGTGCATCTAAGTTCACTATATCGATAGAACCTGTATAAAAACAAGTTGTCAATGATGAATTAAACCATCTATCAAAAACTTGTGAAGAAGTTGTATTTAGTGCAAAAGAAGCAGTATAAATACCAGTAGAGTACCAACCGCCAGTTACAGGGTTGTTTGGTGCTGCTGATATTGTTTGGCTTCCTGTAGAGTCTGTATATATCCTTACGTATATTGAGCCTGTTCCTATTGATGGGATATTTTTTAATTGGCCTCTGACTACGTTATAAAGATAAATTGTATTAAGGTTGTCTTGTGCTGATGCTAATGAACTACTAGCATAAAATGTTCCTCTATTGTCTTTTCTTACAGAATTCCACTTTGCTTCAAGAGTTGGGCGTTTGAAGAAAAACTCAGTCCCTCTCGCAAAGAACTTTTTTGTGTAATAGGATTGGAATGCGGTTTCTAAACTAGAGCTTAAAGCAACACCAAAACCATAATTATTTTTTGTTCCTGCAATCCATTGTTCTACTAAAGAAGTTACATCAACAGTTAAGTTTTCAATTCCATCTTCAAAAAATTGAGTATACTTTGGTGATGCATGATAATCACCACCAGCAGAAACCCAACTTGAAGTACCAGAACTTGAAGAAACAGCAACATTCCAGTTTGCTGTTCCAATATCAGAGTATTCTTCCATATCTAAACCATAACCTTCATTCCAAGAAGAAGATACAGCAGAAACAGTTAAAGTAAAGTTCTTTGGTACTGTAGAAGAGTGTCTAGCATTATATAAGTTTAATTTCCAAGTTACAGAACCAGATGCTGGAATTATGCCAGAAGCTCTATCAGAAACAATATCTGATACTGGAAATTTCACTAAAATTCTTGATAGTTCTGATGAAGCTGAATTTGCTTGACCAAATATACTGAATACTTCCAATATATCTGATAGACCCATATTCCCGCTAACACCTCTTGTCATAAGGTTAGCTTTAAATGCGTTTGTTATTGTTGTGTCTGCGTCAGCAAAGTATTTTTTTATTGCCATTAGGATATGGTTCCTTTAATATCTATCAATGGATATTTAACTTCATATATAACATTTTTAGGAGCTTTAACATATTTTCCATCGTAAGTCAATAACTTATCTACATTTAGAGTAGAAGAAGAATAAATTCCACCAGATTTCAAGTTGACAACAACACTAGTGGTATCCAAAACACCTGGTAGCTTATTTAATATGTTGTATATATTAGCTATTGGGAAGGACTGACCTATATCAAGTTTTTTAATAAATTCTGTTCTAATAGCTGATAAAGCTCTATTTAAAACTTCTATTCTGTCATAGTCTGGGCTTACTATTACATTAAAGTCTATGCCGACATTCACTACAACAGCATCTAAGATATCAATTGTATCATTGATCATTTTATATTGAGTAAGCCAAGTCTTGATATTGTCTTTCAAAATTGCTGGTGCAGTAGTTAATGTACCAGAATTGGTTTCAGATATTATATAGATATTTATGTTTCTTTTAAACGAATCATTGTCTTGTGTGATATAGCAACGTTTTACTCTTCCATAATTTGAAGGCATACCATAAATAATGGATTGATAATCGAGTAAAGATACTGCTCTATTTTGTGCTGCATAAAAGCCCATAGTATTTTGTCTAAGTTCTTCTGCTTGATCTAATCTTACTTCTCCAACTAATAACTGTTCATTAGTTACTTCAAGACTATTTTGAACAGCTAAACGTTGTGCAGTAGTGGTATTCATCATATTTGGAAAAGTATAACTTGTATTTACTACTCTAGTTATTGTGTTGCTTGCTACGTTTGAAGTAGCGGCATTTGCTTTTCTATATATTATTGTCAAAGTTGTATTGGAAGGAGACACACCAAACTTATCAGATTTTATCAAATTTGTTGGGTCAAAGGCAGTATCAGAAAAGTAATTCTTAGCGTGCATTTCTAATACAACTTGTGCAGGGTCTAATATTGTATCGGTTGTTATTTGGTCTTCGGAACCATAACCAAATTGTAAAAATGTTGTATTTCTGGTTCTGTTTACAATAAACCTTCTTGGTACTGGAAATGGTTTTAATATTGAGGAAACACCATCTGTTTGAAAATTAAAATTAGGTATTTCTCTAAAAATAACATCTTGGGATAAATGATCTACTTCATAAAATTGGTTACCATCAGAATCAAAAACGCTAACTATTTCTAGTACGTCTAAATCGCCCATATCAAGTTTCAAAAACCTTTGAAAAGCCCCTACTGATATGTTCTTTTGAGTGTAAAAACCAGACTGTACAATTCCTTTGGTTTTAACTGCATATTCTGTTGGTGTTCCTGTAACTGTATCTACTTTAGAAACAACTACTTCGTTTGTGCTCTCAGAAAAGTCAACGTCTTTCAATAGTGTGAAAAGAAGCCCACCTGTTGAAGAAAACGTAGCTCCTCTTTTTAATATTGGTAAATAGTCTATATTTGGACCAGTTGAAGTAGTATTGGTAGGTACAGCGATATACATTGTTATTTCACCATATGCTGTACTTCTTGGACCATATTTATAACCAAGTTGATTCGAAATTTTGAGAATGTTGTCAAATTCGCTTGCAGAATTTAAAAAACTTTCATTGAATTGATAGTCTAAATAAAACGAAAGAACATCACCAACATAACTTACTGAGTCAAGCATCAAAGAACCGAATGAAGCTTGATTAAAATCGCTAAAAGAATTTGGATAGTATCTTTTAGAATATTCTACTAGTTCATTCTTAATACTATTGAAGTCTCTAGAAGTATATTTTACGATTGGTATTTTTTTAGCCATTAAAAGTTATCCTTACTATGAAGTAGATACAGTCTCAGAAAATTCAAATGTTCCAACACCAGAAATAGAAAAAAACATATTTACTTTTATAAAGTTTGAACTTTCAACCACTTCATTATTTTCGTTTACAGCATCAATACTAAGTCTTATTATGTTTATGTATGGTGCATATGTAGAAACTTGTTGAACTATTCTTTTTTCTAAATTAGAAAATGTAGTTGATGTACTTTGTTCAAATAGATACTTTTTTAACCCAACACCAAAATTGATATCCCAAACCCTTTCGCCAGGTTCTGTATAAAGTATCATTTTTAAGTTTTGGAGTGCTACATCTTTAATAGTTGTAAGTGCAGCATACCCTTCTCTTGGGTCTAATGTTAGTGGTAATCTTGCAGAATATCCAGCCATATATTAAATAGAGCAAACTAACAATTTTTGTTTTTAAATGGATTGACAGAAACACTTATCTTTGATTTTAAGTCAATCTTTGTATCTGAATCACGGACACTATCGTTGAATCCATTCTTAGCATATGAAGTCAATACCTCGCCAGCATCGACGCCCCAATAGATATATCCCCAAGGAGATATCAAAGGTTGCCCAACTCCGTATGGTGGAGGTATTGTTAGAAATGGCAACAAAGCCAAAGACCAAAGAGCAACTGGTGTATTTGGCGCACCAGCAGCAACAGATAGATCTCTTAATTTAGAAGCTATCGCGATATTTGGATCAAATGTTTCTTCAAGACCTTTGAGTATCTGTATAGGTGCTGATGCTATCATTTTTGCTATTTCTAAGTTTATTCCTAATATTGGGTTATCCAAACTCAATGGATCATTTGGTTGTTCACACTCTATTTTGTTTTCATTACCTAGTATCATATTGTGGACAGTATCGATTGTTTTAATACTTCCATCAACGGCAATAGATAATGGTTCATAAAGTTTCATATTTGATTGTGTATAAAATAAGCTTGCAATATTTAATATTTTATTTAATGGGAAAACATAATTCAAAAGAACATCAATATTATTAGAAGATAAAAATTGAGCTTTTAATTCTTGAAGTATTTGTGTAACTTCATCAGAATCTTGTTTTGGATATTCTAATGATGCATTTATTATTTTTGCTGTTGATACATTAAAGTTTGGTAACTCTAATATATTTATTTCTGTTCTTAAATTGGTTGTAAACAATGCATTTAAACTTAGAGTGTATGTTCTAAGTTTTGTATCTCCCAATAGAGAATCAGATATAAAAAGCTTAAAAAGCAAGCTTGTTGGTGTGGTGCTTATTAGGGATAATTTATCAAACAAGACCTCATCAGCATTTAGTGTGAAATAAAACAAGTTATCAAAAAAATAGTCTCTTACGTTATATAAAGTTTGGGCTGAATTAGTTGTAGGATATAAAGGAAAGTTAGTTACCTCGTCGGCATCTTTAATTGTCTGTTGGAACGTTGTATTAAACTTGTCTAATACAAAAGAGTGTTCTTGGTTAAACAGATATTTCAAGTATTTATCTACATTTGTTTCAAGGTTATTATCATCTAAAGGAAAAGTAAATTGATAAGTTTCATTAGTTAGTGGATCGACAAACTCCGTACCAGATTGGAGAAGGTCATTTAATTCATCATATAAAAATACCTTTATTGAGGTGTAATAGCTTGGTATTATAGATGATACTTTTTGCTTAAAAGTATCATAAGCAAATGTTATAAATGTTGAATCATTTTTAACCATTTCATTATTATCAAATACGCTTGAGATAAATAAGTTTGATAATTTTAGATAAGTAACATGCAATCTGCAAAGAGCTATAAAATTAGCTTTTAACATCTGTTGACGCAATGGGTGAATAGATGTTTTTGGTTTTGAATCCAATAAAATACATGGGTCATTTGAAAGAGAGTTATAAACTTTATCTTTTAGTTGTTGAATATCCAAAAAATCTAAAAAATTAATAGATTTTATTATATCCAAACCATTGAAGTTTGTTTCTATTGTTTTGTTTCTCAAGAACACAGACTCAGAACCAGAACGTATAAATGTTTTTATTATTTGTTGATAACAGTTCAAATATAGTTCTTTTAACTGTGTTTCATTTGTTATTTCTGACTCTAATAACTTATTGAATATTTCAACTTGTGAGAGTTCGCTATCTGCATAGTCAGAACCAACTTCAACATCAAAAGTATTAGGTATTTCTTGTGAAGGAAATACTTCTTTTTTGCTTATAATAAAGTCTGAACTTATTAATGCTATATCTGCCATATTATTTTCCTAATGTATAAACAACCATATTGTCGGTTGATGTTACTGAAGTAAAGTCTGGTTCTGATGTTTGTTGCCCAAAAGGAACAAACTTTGTTGGGATATTGATAGATATTGACATATTAGACGTATCTATAGATATTAGATCGTCCAACTTTGTTAATAACCCGTAATTTTCATTAAATATATCTAAAGCTACTTTTGGTTGACTTGAATAATTTACAATATAAACATTTTTTGCACCAATATCTAAGTCTTTTTTTGAAGCAGGAGAAACAAGCTTTTGTATGTCGATATCCCCTTCATCTGTCTTGACTGAGTTGGGGTAGTAGCTATTAACAGAATCTTCGTCGCTATTTCCTTCGTTATCGCAAATAGTGGCAGAACCATATGAGGTTTTTTCTGTAAATGTTGGATTTATTGCATTTCTTACTGTAGCGGTTGAACCATCTGTTTTTTGTATTACTAAGGTGGTATATTTCTCTATTACAGGCTCATCTTCGTTTATAACTTTTTCTTGAGTTATATAGGTTGAAGCAAAATTATCCAATTCCTTGTTGCAAGTTATGGCAAAAATGTTTATTGTTGAATCTAATGTTTTGCCAAGTCTTTCTTGCAAGTATCCCAAATTACTTGGAGATACTAAGCCAGGTTGTCCACCTTTACAAAATATATCTTGTTGATCTCCAAAAAGCCTATTTGGATCGCTTTTGATTGAAGTTATCAAAGATGTGATGGTTGCTAAATTGTCTTTTTGTCTTTCTCTTTCTTTGTCTAAAAGATTTTGTATATCCTCATCAGACAAGCCCTTTTGACCAAGAAGGTTTTTTCTTATTGTCTCGGCATCTTCTGTAAAACATAGATCTGGTGAGCTTGCAATTGCTTGTGCATTATTTCTTATTGTTTGACAAAATTTAGGATCTGCTTTTTTACCTAATATTGAAAAGAAGTCTCTTATTTTTGTTTTAGAACTAAAAGCAACTTTTAAATATGGATATTCAAAACCAATAAATTCATTGATAATATCTAATGTCTGTTCAGAAGCACTATTTTCTAATAAGTCGCATACTTCAAGAGGAGTCAACAAAGATGAAAGGTCATTTAATAGTTGTTCTGTAGACTTTAAGTTAGATATAGCTAATTCTTGTACATCTTCACAAGTTTGTCCTTGGATAACTGATGTGTTTGGTTGACCGTTTGCATCTATTCCAAAAGCATTGAATACGTCGTTGATAAAGTCGGTAGATTCAGCTAAACCTTCGCCTATTGATTCTGCCAATATTTGACCGATGTTTGCGCCACCGAATAAGGTTTGTGCATTCGTACCAGATGTACAAACGTCTATTATTAGAGATAATAGTTTAGTTACTATTGATAACAATATTTTTGAAGCTATTCTTAAAAGAGCAAGTAATAATTCATTTCTAAAGTCAAATGTTAAGTCTATTATTGGGAATGGATATGGAATATTAAAATTTGGAGGATTACAAACAAGATCTATTGCAGATTCTAATAAGTTATTAATTTGTATTTGTACATCTGGGAAGTTTGTTGGCGTATCCTCAAGACTACATGCTATAAATGAATCCAAAGCAAGTTGTGTGGTTCTGCTACTTGTTTTTATTTTATCAATATCTAAGTTGTCATAATTTTCATTTATAATATTTAATAACTCTTCTCTTACTTGTTCTTTTGTAGAACAGTTTGTAACT
>Ga0114976_10001044_pt1 | contig 17318 bp, 20 predicted proteins | sample S_130805_EF_Meta_FD_87319 | JGI IMG/M metagenome (GOLD analysis project Ga0114976, IMG submission 87319) | Freshwater microbial communities from Lake Simoncouche, Canada to study carbon cycling - S_130805_EF_MetaG | ecosystem: Environmental > Aquatic > Freshwater > Lake | place: Lake...
GCACATCGGCCTCGGCCAGCAACACATTCATATGACCGGGCATGCGGCCCGCCACCGGGTGGATGGCATAGCTCACCTCCACGCCGTGGTTTTCCAGCAACTTAGAGAGCTCCCGCAGGGCGTGCTGGGCCTGGGCCACCGCCAGGCCGTAGCCCGGCACGAACACCACCCGCTCGGCCTGCTCAAGGGCCATGGCGCACTCCTCCGCGCTGCAGCTGGTGATGCGGCTGTAGCCCGCCTCGCTGCCGCCCCCGCCCACGGCACCGCCACTGGCGCCCAGGGCACCACCAAACAGCACCGACAGCAGCGAGCGGTTCATGGCCGTGCACATCACCTGGGTGAGGATCAGGCCCGCCGCCCCCACCATGGCCCCCGCCACGATCAACAGCTGGCTGCCCACCACGAAGCCGGCGGCGGCGGCGGCCACGCCGGAATAGGAATTGAGCAGGGAGATCACCACCGGCATGTCGGCCCCGCCGATCGGCAGGGTGACGCCCACCCCCAGCAGGCTGGAGCCGATCACCAGCAACCAAAGGGGAAAGCCGGCGGGATCGCCGGGCAGCAGCACCGCGCCCACCAGGGCCAGCACCGCCAGGGCGATGTTCACCGCATGGCGCACCGAACTCTGGGTCCAGGCGGGGGTGTTGAGCCAGCCCTGCAACTTGGCCATCGCCACGATCGAGCCGCTGAAGGTGATCGCACCCACGAACACGGAAATGGCGATCGACACCAACGCCACGATGTCGGCCTCGGAGGAATCGAACAACGCCACGCCCACGGCCACCAACAGGGAGGCCAAGCCACCGCAGCCGTTGAACAGGGCCACCACTTCAGGCATGGCCGTCATCGGCACCCGCTGGGCGGTGACCAGGCCGGCCAGGCCCCCGGCGGCGCTGCCGGCGGCGATCCACAGCCAGGCCATGGGCTCCGGCCGGATCTCGATCAACAGCCCGATCACCGCCAGGGCCATCGCCACGGCCGCCAGCTGGTTGGCGCCGCGGGCGGAGCGCACCTTGGAGAGCCCCTTGATGCCGAGGCCAAGCAGCAACACGGCCACCAGGTCGAGGCCGTCGCTGAGTAACGAGGTGGTCATCAGCTGTCTCCCTTGCGGCGGAACATGGCGAGCATGCGGTCGGTGACCAGGAAGCCACCAACCACGTTGTAGAGGGCAAAACCGAGCGACAGGGCGCCGATCAACAGCAAGGCCTGGTTATCGCCTGCCTTCTGGATCAGGGTGAGGGAGGCCAGCACGGTGATACCGCTGATGGCATTGGCGCCGGACATCAGCGGGGTGTGCAGGGTGGGGGGCACCTTGCCGATCAGTTCGAGCCCGAGCAGGCTGCCGAGCAGCAACACCCACAGGGCCTGGGATAGGGCACTCATCACGAACCTCCGTTGGGGGAACCGTTGGGATAAACGACGTCGTCACGGCGGCAGGCACCGGCGTGGGTGAGCAGGCAGCCGGCAAGGATCGGATCCTCGGGATCGAGCCGCAGGCCTTCCTCGCCCAGCAGGTGCTCGATCAGGGCCGCCACGTTGCGGGCGTAGAGGGCACTGGCGTGGTTAGGCACGCTGGAGGGCAATTGATCGGCGCCGATTAACTGCACCCCGCCGCGCTCCACCGTGGTGCCGGCCACGGTCCCGAAACAGTTGCCGCCCTGGGCCACCGCCAGGTCGACCACCACGGCGCCGGGACGCATGCCAGCGAGCATCTCTTCGCTGATGAGTCGGGGCGCCGTGCGGCCCGGCACCTGGGCGGTGCAGATCACCATGTCGGCCAGGGCGAGCTGGTCGGCTAGCTGTTGGCGCTGGGCCGCCAGGAAGGCCTCACTGGCAGCCTTGGCATAGCCGCCCTCTTCGGCGGGTTTGTCGTCGAGTTCGGGGGGATCGATGAAGCGGCCGCCCAGGGACTCCACCTGTTCCTTGGCGGCCGCACGCACATCCGACACGTACACCACCCCGCCCAGGCGCTTGGCCGTGGCCAGGGCCTGCAGGCCCGCCACCCCCGCCCCCAACACCAGCACCCGGGAGGGCTGGATGGTGCCGGCGGCCGTCATCAGCATCGGCACATAACGATCGAGGGCGGCGGCGGCCAGCAGCACCGCCTTGTAGCCGGCGATGTTGGCCTGGGAGGAGAGCACATCCATGCTCTGGGCCCGGCTGATGCGGGGCAAGAGCTCCAGGGCGATGGCCGAGGCCTCACGGCCGTTGAGGGTGTCGGCCAGGTGGCTGGCGCCGTAGGGCGAAAGCAACCCCACCAGCAGGGCGCCCGGCCGCAGGCGCTGCAGGTGGTCGGCCGGCGGCGGCTGCACGCAGAGCACCCCGTCCACCTCCTCCCAAGGCAGGGACTCGGCCGGGGCCAGCTCGGCGCCCACGGCGAGGAAGTCGGCATCGCGGAAGCCGGCCGCCTCACCGGCCCCCTGCTGCACCTGCAGGCTCACGCCTTTGCCCATCAGCCGCCGCACGGTTTCGGGGGTGGCCGCCACCCGCCGTTCACCGGGAGCGAGCTCCCGCGGCACCAGCAGTTTCACCAACTCACCACCTCACCCACAGCAGGCTCCGCCCACAGGCCAACTTCCATTAGATACAGAGCTGCAGGTGGTTCGAGGCAGGGGGCGGCGATTGTGCGGAGTCGCCCACCGTTGCCGCCCTCCCCGCTGGCGAGGACAGCCCAGAAACCCTGTGGGCGAAGGGAAGAAGAGCGAAAGCATCTGTTCCGCTTCTGGCAGGCGGCGGGGGAGCGGATGGGGATCACGGCGATCCCCTCCAGCCTGGGCACGCTGCTGGCCGACTGGCCGGCGCCGCTGCGACCGGCGCCCTGCTGGTGGCGGCAGGCGGCTGGCCCGCAGGACGCAAGGGCACGGAAACCAACCCAACAAATCAACCCCTCAAATCGGCCGATACCCATACCAATCGGGCCGCTGCGGCTGCTGGCGGCCATCGGGGATCAGATGCACCGCCCACCGCTGGGAACCTTCGCCCCCCAGCACCTCCTCCACCCCATGCAGATCATCCTTGTGGCGCTCCTGGGCCTCCGGCAGCAACTGCCGACGGGCGGCGGCGCGGGCGGCCTGGGGGCTGGCGGCTACGAACACTCCAAAGGCGTGCTGTTCCGCCAGCTGGGAAGGGTCGTAGCCGCCCATGTTCACGAACCACAGCCGCTCGGGGCCGGCGAAGGGCTCCTCCCGCAGCTCCACCCGGAAACCATCCACAAACCGCACCACCATCCAGCTGTCGAGGTGCAGCCCCCGCCGCGCCCCAAACCACTGGCGGCGCAACTGCGGCAGGGTGGCCTCGATCGTGGCCCCCGCCACGAAGCGCACATCGTGCAGCTCGATGTGGACCCCGGGGAGGCGGCCCCCCAACACCACCAGGAACAGGCTGGGGGCGTCAGCGGCGGTGGGCGATTCCTCCATCCAGCCAGCCCAACGCGGTCGAACCCATCATCTCCGGCCGGCCCCCGGGCTCCGCGCCGTTCGACGATGGGCTCCGCCCCCGCCACCCGCCCCGCGTGCTCAACCCCAACCGGATCCGGGTGCTGGCGGTGGGCAAGGTGCGCAAGCACTGGATTCAGGACGGTCTGGCCGTGTATCTCAAGCGCCTGCCGGGCCTGGTGGTGAGCGAACTCAAGGATTCCAGCCCCCAGCGGGAAGCGGAGGCGATCCAGGCCGAGCTGCGCCCCGAGGAACGGCTGGTGGTGCTCTGCGAGGAGGGGGAGCTGCTCGGCTCGGTGGCCCTGGCGGAACGGCTGCAGGGCTCGGGCTCCGAGCGGCTGGCCTTCGTGATCGGCGGCGCCGATGGCCTTGATCCCGCCCTCAAAGCGCGCGCCCACTGGAAATTGAGCCTCTCACCGCTCACCTTTCCCCACGAACTGGCCCGGCTGCTGCTGCTGGAGCAGCTTTACCGGGCGCTGTCGATTCAGCAGGGCGGCGCCTACCACCGTTCCTGAATTCAGCCCCCGCCGACCTGAAGACGCTGCGTTCAGCTGTGCTCCCGCAGAAATCCGATCGTGCTGCTCAGCTCCTCCGCGAAGCGATCGATCTCGTCGGGGGTGGTGGTGAAACCGAGGCTGGCCCGGGCCGTGCCGGAGAGGCCGTAATGGCGGTGCAGGGGTTGGGTGCAGTGGTGGCCGCTGCGGATGCAGATCCCTGAGGAATCCAGCAGGGCGGCGATGTCGTTGGCATGCAATCCCTCCACATGGAAGGCGGCCAGGGCAGCGCGATCGGGCTGTTGCTCGGGGGTGGGGCCGAGGATCGTCAGGCCCTCAATCGCCTGCAGCCGCGCGAACAATTGGCGGGTGAGCCGCTGCTCCCAGGCGTGGATGCGGTCCATGCCGATCGCCTGCAGATAGTCGATGGCGGCGCCCATGCCGATCGCCTCGCCGATCGCCGGGGTGCCGGCCTCGAACTTATGGGGCAGATCCGCCCAAGTGCTGGTGTCGAGGCCCACGTCCTGAATCATCTCGCCGCCGCCCAGGAAGGGGGGCATGGCCTCCAGCAGCGCTTCCCGGGCCCAGAGGAAGCCCATGCCGGTGGGGCCGCAGAACTTGTGGGAGGAGCCCACCAAAAAATCACAGCCCAGTTCAGCCACGTTCACCCGCTGATGGGGCAGGCTCTGGCAGGCATCCACCAGCAGCAGGGCCCCGGCGGCGTGGGCCAGGGGGGCGAGCGCCGCGATCGGGTTGAGGCAGCCCAGGGTGTTGCTCACCTGCACCAGGCTCACCAGTCGGGTGCGGTCGGTGAGCTGGCGGCGCCAATCCTCCAGATCGAGCTCTCCCGATTCGGTGAGGCCGGCATGGCGCAACACGCAACCGGTGCGGGCCGCCAGCAGCTGCCACGGCACCAGGTTGCTGTGGTGTTCCATCACCGACAGCAGCACCTCATCGCCGGGGCGCAGGTTGGCCTCCCCCCAGGTGCGAGCCACCAGGTTGATCGCCTCGCTGGCGTTGCGGGTGTACACGATCTCGCGGGCACTGGCCGCCCCCACGAAGGCCGCCACCTTGTCGCGGGCGTGCTCGAACCCCTCCGTGGCACGGGCGCTGAGCTGGTGGGCACCGCGATGGACGTTGGCGTTGTCGTGGCCGTAGTAGTGCTGCAGCGCCTCCAGCACCTGGCGGGGCTTCTGGCTGGTGGCGGCGTAGTCGAGGTAGATCAGGGGCTGGCCGAGGCAAGCGGTCTGGGCCAGCAGGGGGAAATCGGGCCGGGTGAGGGCGGCCAGGTCGTCCGCAGCGGCGGGCGCCTCCGGGTTCCTGAGGGGTGGGGGGGTAGGGGCGAGGGTCATCGGCCGCTCTCCTCCTGGTCGCCGGTCTCCTCCTGGTCTAAGAGATGTTCCAAGGGCTGCCAGGGGGCAGCGGCGGCGGGCAGGGCCGCGAGCACCTCCGCGCAGAACCCCCGCAACAGCAGCCGGGCGGCCTGATCAACCCCAATGCCCCGGCTCTGCAGATAGAACAGCTCGTCCTGCTGCAGCCGGCTCACGGTGGCGCCATGGGCGCAGCGCACGTCGTCGGCCACGATCTCCAGCTCCGGTTTGGTGTCGATCCGGGCCCGATCGGACAGCAACAGGTTGCGACTCAACTGGGAGGCGTTGGTGCGCTGGGCCGCCTGGGGCACCTGCACCGCCCCATTGAAAACACTGCGACCGGCCCCGTCGGCGATGGCCCTGTGGCCCTGCTCGAGCGTGCCATCGGGGCCGCCGAACCGCACCTGGCTATGGGTGTCCGCCAGCTGCTGGCCCCGCACCGCCTGCAGGCCAAGCAGGCTGGTGGCGGCACTGCCCTCGGATTGGAGCACCCGCGGCTCGATCCGCACCAGGCCCCAACCCGCCGCCGTGCTCACCTGATCGAAGTTGCTATCGGGGTGTTGCACCACCGCCAGATGGGCCAGCAGGGCGGCCTCGGGGTGGCCCTGGGCCAGCACACCATGGCTCAGGTGGGCGCCTCGTCCCAGCCGGGCTTCCACCACCACGCTGGTGAGGTTGGCGCCACCGGAACGGTGCACCTGCAGCACCGTGAGCCGGGCCTGCTCCTCCAGCAGCAGCAGCACCCGAAGGGGCAGCACGCCTTCGCCGGCGCCGGCCTCACTCACCAGTTCGAGGGTCGGAGCCACCTCGCCCCTAACCCGCAGGGCCAGCACCCGCGGAGCAGTGGCCTTGTTGAGCAGCACGGGCCAGTGCTCCCGGCCCCCGGTGTCGGCCAGGGTCTGGCCGAGGGCGAGCTCCAGGTCGGGCCCTAGTAGGGGCGTCAGACCGGCCGGCCAGGCCTGATCGGCCAGGGCCTCCTCCCCCCCATCAAGGCGCAGGCGCCACACCCCTTCGCCACAGGCGGGCAGGGCTTCGGGCGCCGGCTGGAGCAGCTGGGGGGCGATCGCCTGGATCACAGCCGTATCCGTGAATCGCCAGGCTTCCGCCCGCCGCGAGGGCATCGCCTGATGGGTCAAGCCGGCACGGCCCCGCCGCTGCACCGCCTCCAGGGGGCCCGCCGCCGGGGCCAGGGAGGACAGCAGCGCCTGACTCCAGGGATCGCTTGAGGCGACAGCAACGGGGGTGCCCATGGCGGTCATGGCGGTGGGGGCCATCAACCCACCTCCGCCCCAGCCAGGGGCTGGGCGAGTTCGGCATCGACCCAGTCGTAGCCCCGTTCTTCGAGCTCAAGAGCCAGCTCCTTACCGCCGGTGCGCAGGATGCGACCGGCCGCCATCACGTGCACAAAGTCCGGCACGATGGCATCCAGCAACCGCTGGTAGTGGGTGATCAGCAGGGTGGACGTGTCGGGCCCCGCCAGTTGGTTCACGCCGCCGGCCACGATGCGCAGGGCGTCGATATCCAGGCCCGAATCGGTTTCATCGAGGATGGCCACAAGCGGCTCCAGCAGGGCCATTTGCAGAATTTCATTGCGCTTCTTCTCCCCACCGGAGAACCCTTGATTGACGCTGCGCTCCAGGAAGGCCGGATCCATCTGCACCACCCGAAGGCGCTCCTGCACCAGGTCGTCGAAGGCGAAGGTGTCCAGCTCCTCCAAGCCCTGCTCCTGCCGGCGCGCATTGGTGGCCACCCGCAGGAATTCCAGATTGCTCACCCCCGGAATTTCCACCGGATACTGAAAGCCCAGAAACAAGCCGATGCGTGCCCGTTGCTCCGGCTCCAGGGCCAGCAGATCGGCCCCGCGGTACTGCACCGAGCCGCTGGTGACGGTGTAGGCGGGATGGCCGGCCAGCACCTTGGAGAGGGTGCTCTTGCCACTGCCATTGCGGCCCATCACCGCGTGGATTTCTCCAGCCCGCAGGGTGAGATTCACGCCACGCAGGATCGGCTGATCCTCCACGCGGGCGTGGAGATCACGAATCTCAAGAAGAATGGGAGCGTCGGAGCGAATCACAGGAGCGACTGAAACGGAACGGGGAGCGGGGCGGCGCAGGACAAGCGGGGACAGCGAACGAACGGCGACGCCTACCCCACCGACCCTTCGAGCTTGAGGGACAACAGCTTGTCGGCCTCGGCCGCAAACTCCATCGGCAGTTGGTTGAACACATCCCGGCAGAAGCCACTGACCATCATCGAAACGGCGGCCTCAAAGCCGATGCCCCGGCTCTGGAGATAGAACAGCTGATCGGCAGAGATGCGGCAGGTGCTGGCTTCATGCTCGATGTTGGCATCGGGCTGCTGACTGCGGATGTAGGGATAGGTGTTAGCGGCGGCCCGATCCCCAATCAGCATGGAATCGCACTGGCTGTAATTACGGGCTCCGACGGCCTTGGGACCCACCTGCACCAGGCCGCGATAGCTATTGGAGGAGTGGCCGGCACTGATGCCTTTACTCACAATCGTGGAGCGAGTTCGGGGCCCCACGTGGATCATCTTGGTTCCGGTGTCGGCCTGTTGACGATGATTGGTGAGGGCCACGGAATAGAACTCGCCCACCGAATCCGCACCCTGAAGAACGCAGCTCGGATACTTCCAGGTGATCGCCGAACCAGTTTCCACCTGGGTCCAGCTGATTTTGCTGCGCGCGCCGCGGCACTGGCCCCGCTTGGTGACAAAGTTATAGATTCCGCCCACTCCATTCTCATCTCCAGCATACCAATTCTGCACGGTGGAGTATTTGATCGAAGCATCATCAAGGGCCACCAACTCCACCACCGCCGCGTGCAGCTGGTTGGTATCGAACATCGGGGCCGTACAGCCCTCCAAATAGCTCACCGTGGCGGCCTCCTCGGCAACAATCAGGGTGCGTTCAAACTGGCCCGTATCCCCTGAATTGATTCGAAAATAGGTGGAAAGCTCCATCGGGCAGGCCACTCCCTTCGGAATAAACACGAAGGAGCCATCACTGAAGACAGCCGAGTTGAGGGCGGCGAAGAAATTATCGTTGGCCGGCACAACCGTTCCGAGATAGCGCTCCACCAATTCGGGACGCTCCTTCACGGCCTCGGAGATCGAGCAGAAGATCACCCCATCCTCCGCCAGCTTTTCCTTGTAGGTCGTGGCGATGGAAACGCTGTCAAACACGGCATCCACGGCCACATTGGACAACCGTTTCTGCTCACTCAGGGGGATGCCGAGCTTTTCAAAGGTCTCCAGCAGGGCGGGATCCACCTCATCCAAGCTGGCTTTTTTCTGCTGCTGACGCGGCGCCGCGTAATAAATAAGCTCCTGATAGTCAATCGGGGGATACCCCAAGGCCGCCCAATCCGGTTCCTGCATCGTCAGCCAATGCCGGTAGGCCCGCAAACGAAAATCGAGCAGGAACGGGGGCTCCTCTTTCTTCGCCGAAATCAGGCGCACCACATCCTCACTGAGGCCCTTGGCGATCTTCTCAGTTTCGATCTCGGTGATGAAGCCGTACTTATACGGCTGGCTCACCAGATCACCAACGGTGGCGCTGCTCATGGCGGGGTTCAGCTGGTGGGGTGATCTTGGGCGGTATGGGCGCAGATCTCGTCCATGGAAATGGTCTGGGCCTCCCCGCGGAACGGATTGTCGTCCGTCAAGAAGAGCATGCAATGGCACTCCTTCCGTTCCCGCATGGGCACACAGGGGCAGTTCCAGAAGGCCTGGGACACCTCCGCCTGCTTGTCCTCGTAATGCCGACAGGGACAGAGGGCGCCGCCGAGCTCATCCTTGTGGCGGGCGAGTCCCTCTAACACCACCGCCGTCACCCCTAGATCGCTACAGAAATAGGTGCCGGTGCGCTGGGCGTAGGTCTCGGCAAACTTGCGAATCACCTCGAGGCTCTCGGAACTTGGCGCCGGAGGCGTCGCGCCGGTCACGGCAGACTCAGTCGGGGAGGAGGCGTCAGGAGGGGTCACAGGCAGGGGAAAAGTGAGTGGTGCGGCGCGATTCAGCTCGATCTAGGGGTCGATTGACGGGGCAAGGATGGACCAATAACGAAACGCAACGGTTTCGTTATTCAATGAGCCTAGGTCAAGGGTGGCGCCGGTGGAGGCGAAAGCTCATTGTCGCCTGACGCGGTCCTGCCCGGGGCCCATCAGGGGGCCCATTCACGGCCCCAAGCCCCAGCCGTGGCTTCTGCGTGGCATCGTGAGAGGGTTCGGTTGGATGTACGGAGCGATCCATGGGCGCCCCAGCCTCCTCCTTCACGCCGTCGGAGCACCGACCGATCGAGGAGCCGTCGCCCCGCCCCGTCGGGCAATCGGAATCACCCTCCACCCGCGAGGCCGCCCTGGCGCTCCTGCTCCGCGAGGGGGAAGCCACCGCCTCCATGCTGGCCGACCAGCTGGCGGTGTCCGTCCAGGTGATGCGACGCCATCTGCGCAGCCTGGAGGAGGACGGACTGGTGGAATCCTGTCCCTGCCAAGAAGGGCCCGGCCGCCCCAGCAATCGCTGGCACCTGACGGCCGCTGGCCAGGCCCGCTTCCCCAATGGCAGTGAAGAGTTCGCCCTGGGATTGCTGCAGTCCCTCAGCACGCTCATGCCCCCCGAATCCATGCAGGTCCTGATGGGCCAGCAGGCGGAGGACAAGGCTGCCGCTTACCGGAGCCTGATCGGTGCCGGCAGCCTGCAACAGCGGCTGGGCCGACTGGTCGAGCTCCGGCGCGGCGAGGGCTATGTGGCGGAATCCAGGCCCGACCCCGACCATGCCGAGGCCTGGCAGATCAGTGAGTTCCACTGTTCGGTCATGCGGATCGCCGAAGCCTTTCCGATCGTCTGTGATCAGGAGCTGCAACTGATCCGCCACACCTTTCCCGATTGCCAAGTGGAACGGGTCCACTGGCGGCTGGAGGAAGGCCATTTCTGTGGGTTCCGGCTGATCCCCGTCCCCCTCCACGCCTGAGGCTGTGCTCACGCCCGCCGAGGTGACCCAACTGGATGGCACCCTGCTGCCGGCCCTGGAGCGGCACCACCTGCGGCTCCTTGCCCATGGGCTGCGCACCCTCCAAGCCGTGGGCGGTGCCACCGGCTCCCCGCTGCCGGAGCGATCCCAGATCGAGGCCTGGGCCGTCCTCCAGCCCGCGATCGCGGCGGATCCGCAGTTCCAGGACGCCTTCGTGGCCCAACTCCTGAATCTGGGCCACCAGCTGGCCAGCCTGGCCGCCGTTCAGGGCATCCCCCCCCTGGCCCTGGATCTTCCCGACCTGATCGCCTGGGCCGAGGGCCAGGCCAACGACCGGCTTGGCTTGCGATCATCACCGCAGTAAGCCCCCCTGGCCCCCTGTCGCCAGCCCCAACCGTGAGCGATCCGATCCCCGACGCCCTGAGCTTCTTCCAGCGCAGCTGCGGCCGCTGGCGCTCCCAGCGCAGCAGCCATCACCTGTTGCATCGCCGGGCCGAGGCGGGAGGTTCCTTCATCGAGGTGGTGGAGCTGGAGCGCACCGATCCCCTTCTCGAAGCCATCGCCGCGCTGCACGACCAGGATCCCGCCGGCCTGGTGGGCGGCTGTCGGGTGCGCTGGAGCGGCTCGATGGCCTGGGATCAGGCCGGTGAAACCCACGAGGGCGAGAGCGTGTTCGGCCTGATCCCCACCGATGGCCACGGTCGGACCGGCCTGCTGCTGCGCGACCGGGGCTACGCCGAGACGGCACCGGTGGCGGGCCATTTCCAGATGGACGACCGGGACGGCCTGCTGCTCACCACCGGCTACGCCACGATGAACAGCCTGGAGCGGTTCAGCTTCGCCGGCCCGAACGTGCGGCTGCGCACAAGCACCGTGGAGGGCCTGTCCAACACCGCGTCGTTCTGCGTGGAGACGCGGCTGCTGGACGACGAAACCACGGCCCATCCTGCGTCCAGGGCCGAGGCTGGTCCCCTCTCGGTCCTCGGCTGGTAACGGCCCGCACTGCGCTCCAGCCCGGAATTGTCCAGGCTCCTGACCACGGTTAACAACGGCAGCGAACGTTACGGTCTGTGAGCCCTGCCAGAGCGCCCTCCACCCAAGCGGGGCGGCACTTCTACGATCCCCCTCGACGGATGCCGGACCACGCGTGGCTCTTCCCCTCCTCAAGTACGCCCCCACCACCCAGAACTCGCGGGTGGCCCCCCTGCGGGTGGGCTCCGATGAGGACCCCAAGGCCATTTCCCTGGACAAGGCCATCAATCGCGAAGATCAGAACTTTGTGATCGAATCGGCCTATCGCCAGATTTTCTTCCACGCCTTCAAGGTGGACCGTGATCGCACCCTCGAGTGCCAGCTGCGCGATGGTCAGATCACGGTGCGGGATTTCATCCGCTCCCTCTGCCTGTCGGACACCTTCACCCGCAGCTTCTACAACCTCAACAGCAACTACAAGGTGGCTCGCCATCTTGTCGAGAAGCTTCTAGGTCGTCCTGTCTTCGGCAAAGGCGAAGAGATTGCCTGGTCGGCGGTGCTCATGACCCGTGGCGTCAAGGGCATGGTGGATGACATCCTCGACTCCGAGGAATATCTGAATGCCTTCGGCTACGACACGGTTCCTTATCACCGCAACCGGGTGGTGGGCAGCCGGACCGTGGGCGAGACCCCCTTCAACCTCACCTCCCCTCGCTACGACGCCTACTACCGGAGCATCCTGGGCTTCCCCCAGATTGTCTATACCGGCACCGCCAAGGCCTTCCCGGCCCGGGCCCAGCAGCGCCGTGGTGGCTACCCCGAGGACTACCTCGACTGGGCACGCAGCATGCCCGCCATGCGGGGTGTGGGCGGCGCCTCGGGCAGCACCTCCGGCGACTACCTCGCGAAGGTGCCTTACCGCAGTATCGGGCGCTGACCCCTTCCGCCGCAGGTCGCAACAGCTAGAAGCCAGGGGGTGCACACACCTCCTGGTTTTTTTGTCTGGGTCTCCCGCCGAGGTGGTCTTCATCCGCTGACCACCTCGGCGCCCCCCCTTCAGCCCGTCTCCCTGTCGATCAGACTGATCCCAAACGAAATGTGATGTGGTGAGCCAGCTGACTTCCTTGGCCATGATGACCCTCCGTCAGCTGCGCCAGGTCGCCAGCCACCTCGGCGTGACCCTCTACAGCCGGAAATCGAAGGAGGAACTGGTGGAGGCGATCAGCAGCCGCCAGGAGGAGAGTGGGCAGAGCCTGGCCGAGATCGAAGCCGAATTGCCGGCCATCAGTCGTCCCAGCCCCGACACCCGCGTGGTCTTCCTGCCCCGCGATCCCCAATGGGCCTATGTGTTTTGGGACATCTGCGACGAGGACCGCGCCGCCGCCGCCGCCGCCGGGGCCTCCCAGCTTTGCCTGCGGGTGGCGGATGTCACCGGACTGGCGGGGGGCTCCGCCCACCCCCACACCCTCCAGGAGGTGGTGGTCGACAGCCACGCGGTGGAGTGGTACTTGCCGGTGCCCCTCAGCGACAGGGACTACCGGGTTGAACTGGGCTACCGACTCACGGGCGCTGGCGGCTGGATCTCCCTCGCTTTCTCCTCCGTGGCGCGGGTGCCCTCCCTCCATCCAAGCGAGCAGATCCTCGATCGCTTCCTTCCCTTCTCCCTCGACTCCGCCCCCGGGCCCCTGCCAGCCCCGCCCCCGCGCAACCCGGAAACGACCAGCGACAACGGCCTCCATGAGCGCCTCTACCAAACGGCCACCTCCAGTTGGCGGCGGCTGGGTCACGGCTCGGAAGCCTTCCAGGACGTGGACGTCCATGGACTTGAAAGGGGCGCCACCCAGGCCTCCGGCGCGGGCAGCTGGGCCTCCGGCCGCAACGAATCCGGGGCCGGCCTGGTCGCCCGCCAACGGTCCTTCTGGCTGGTGGCAGACGCCGAATTAATCGTGTACGGCGCCACCGATCCCACGGCTCGGTTGATGATTGGCGGTGAAGATGTGCCCCTCTCCGCCGATGGCACCTTCCGGGTGCAGGTGCCCTTCCGCGACGGCCAGCAGCTCTACCCAATCGAGGCCGTGGCCGCCGACGGCCAACAGCGGCGCAGCATCACCCTGGAGTTCCGCCGCACCACCCCGGAAGACAACAGCAACCCTGCCAGCCAGGCCTTGGCGGAATGGTTCTGAGCGCACCATCCTGGTTAGAGCCCATCCCTTGGAAACGCCTCCAGGGCCCCCTGTCTCCCCCCATCCCCCGATGACCGCTGACTCCTCAGGCCGGCCGGTGCTACGGGCCCTTGTGGCCTTCACCCCCCTGGTGGGCTCCCTGGCCTTCCCCCTCCTGGTGCCCCTGCTGATGCTGCGCTACAACCTCGCCGTCGGCCTGATCGGGGCCGTCATGATCGGGACCCTCTGGTTCGTGGCGATGCTGCGCAGCTCCGAAATGCCAGGCCACAGCTGATCCCCGTCCACTCCGTCAGCGGTCGCCGACAGCAGGCGCCGTCAGCGGAGGGGAATGCTGAAGCCAGCAACCCGGCCGAAGCTCCGGCCCTGGCCATGATCCGCCGTTCTGCCCTGCTGTTTGGCTGTGCCCTACTTCTGGGTGGGTGTGGCAACGCCAGCGCCACCCTGAGTGGCCATCCCCCCGCCGATCTGCCCTCACCGGCGGGCATCCGCGTGGCCTTCAACTACCAGCCCTCCCACCACTACCGCAGCCCGGTGAGCGGCCAGTGGCGCCAGGGGGACGATCTGGAGGCGATGGTGCTGGAGGCGATCACGGGGGCCCGGCAACAGATTCTGGTGGCGGTGCAGGAACTGTCGTTGCCCCGGGTGGCCCAGGCCTTGCTGGCGGCCCAGGGACGGGGGGTGCAGGTGCGGGTGGTGCTGGAAAACACCTACAGCACCCCCTGGAGTGAACAACATCCGGCCGATCTCAACCCCCACCAACGGCTGCGCCAAGCCCAGCTCCAGGCCCTGGGCCAACCGGATGCCGTGGCCCTGCTGCGCCAGGGCGGCGTTCCGCTCCTGGACGACACCGCCGATGGCAGCAGCGGCAGCGGGCTGATGCACCACAAGTTTCTGGTGGCGGATGGCCGGGTGGTGGTCACCGGATCCGCCAACTTCAGCCCCTCCTGCATCCACGGCGATGCCGATGCACCGCGCACCCGCGGCAACGTGAACCACCTGCTGCGCTTCGACAGCCCCGAGCTGGCGGCCTTGTTCACCGCCGAATTCGCCCGGATGTGGGGCGATGGGCCCGGGGGGCAGCCGGACAGCCGCTTTGGGGTGGGCAAGGAGGAGGGCGGCCCGCACCAGGTGATGGTGGCCGGCACCCCGGTGTCGGTGCTGTTCGCCCCCCATCCCCGCCGGGATCCGAACCAGGGGCTGCTGTGGCTGGAGCAGCTGCTGCGCGGCACCCAACGGCGGGTGGATCTGAGCCTATTTGTGTTCTCCGCCCAGAACCTGGCCAATGCCCTCGCCGACCTGCAGCAACGGGGCGCCACGATCCGCCTGCTGGCCGACCCCGGCTTCGCCAACCGCGCCTTCAGCGAAGTGCTGGATCTGGTGGGGGTGAGCCTGCCGGACCAACGCTGCCAGCTGGAGGCCGGCAACCGGGTCTGGAGCCGGCCGCTGCAGGGGGTTGGCACCCCCCAGCTAGCCAGTGGCGACAAGCTCCATCACAAATTCGCCGTGATCGATCGCCGGCGGGTGATCACCGGCAGTTTCAATTGGAGCCCCTCGGCAGCTTTTCAGAACGACGAGACCCTGCTGGTGATCGACTCCCCCCTGTTGGCCGCCCACTTCGAAGCGGAGATGGATCGCCTCTGGCGCGGGGCGGAGCTGGGAGTCACAGCGCGGCTGGAGCGCAAACGCCTGCGGCAGCGGCGGCTGTGTGGCAACGGCCAGCCGCGGCCGGAGGGCCAAGCGGTGGAGTCAGTGGCGGCGCGCGGCTGAGGAGGGTGAACCCCAATCCGTTGGATGGCTCGACCGCTTGGGCTGATCCTGGCCGGTGGGCGCTCGGCTTGGGAGCTGCCTGCAGCAGGAGCTGCCCTTCGGCGCGGTCGCCGGCCGCACCGCCCAACTGAAGCGAGGCCGAGCCGAGGCCATCGCCGAAGAGGTCATCACCGCCGTTGGCGACCGGCCCAGCTTTGCCGCTGAAACCGGCGTTCCAGAGGGCCGATGGAGCCAGATTCAGGCCAGCCAGCGCGTCAACCTGCTGCAGAGACAACACTCCTCAGCCCCAGCGATGACCCGTCAGATTCGACGAAAAATCGCCAAGAATGGCTTGATCTCGCCCTTGGTGTCGGGTTAAGAGCTGGGATTGATGGAGGCCCAAGAGCTCGATCCCCCGCTGACGCTTGTCTGCCGTGCCCTCCATCTGGAGCTGGAGGGCGACCCGGTGGAGCCAGGGTGCGGCCAAGGATTGACAATCCGATCAGCCTGCTCACCTACGCCCAGTGCCGGCTCGCTCTCGAAGGGGACTCCCACGCGGCGGAGGCAGATGCGCTGGCCGAAACGATCAAGAACCAACAGCGCCGCAGGGATGACTGGGCGTGCAGCTGCTGTTGCCGGGGCAGGACATAGGGATTGACGTCGCTCGGGGCAACGACGGCTCAGCTCTCAGCCTTGAAATAATGCAGTCTCTGCATAGCAACAGGGATGTCGCGTGCCCCGCTGCCCTGTTCTCTTCCCAGCAGACTGCGGTAGAACAGCTGTGTGAAAGCGGCACCGTGGGTCAGCGCCAGGGATAAGCACCATGCGTCAGGCAGCCAAAACCAGCGCCCGTCTCGCTATCCATCGAAGCCGGCGGCCCTGCAGCGGGCCCTGGAGCAGAGCCGGCGGGAGGACAACAACCGACCAGAGCTGGAATACCTCTGGGATCTGCACCCGGTGGTGGATTGGCTGGCCGACCGGGGCCAGATCACCTTCCCGCGCCATCATGCGCCGGTGCTGCAGCTCACCGATGGCCTCGATCCAGGCGCGGTGGTGATGGTGTTTCAAGGGCACGATCCCCAATCAAAAAGGGGTGACGGTGGTGCAGGAATGGGTGGCGGTGCGCTTTGCCGGCACGGGATTGAAGGTGATGGCGGTGGAGCCCTTCGAAACTGTGGCCACACGCCTGCAGCTGGGCAGCCGGGATCTCGCCAACATCAGTGGTGAGAAGCCCCCCGCTCACCTGGCCAAGCAGCTGCGTTTTGCGGTGGAGCAGGCCAACACCTACCTGCGCGACTGCAGCGACCAGTGGACCACCCGCGTGCAACCGGAGCTGGAGCTGAGCCTTGCGGCCAATCAGCGCCCGCAGCCGATCAAGGATAAGCACCGCCAGGAGAAGCAGAAGGCCATCGATGGGCGTTTCCTGGATCACGAACGCTTCGTGAGCGAGGTGATGACGATCGACCCCGCCCCTTACCTGAAGCTGGTGGCGGTGCTGCACCGGGAGGCCACTTGAAATCAGAGATCATGGCCAAGAATCACCGCGATCTTCTGCCGCAGCCCCGTGAGCTGTCGGTAGGCCTGCCACACCTCCTGGAGGTCGACCTTGTCATAGGCATGCTTGTGGCTGTTCTCATCGAGCACATCGCGCAGTCCAGCCATGGCGCGCCAGGGGATTTCTGGATGGCTGGCGCGGCAGCCGGCACTCAGGCGTTTGGTGGCTTCACCCATCACCTCAAGGCAGCGCAACAGGGCATCCTGCAGATAGTCCGTTTCTGCAAAGGCTTCAAAGCTGGTGATGGGGAAACCAAGTGCCCTGTCGATGTTGAAAAGGATATCCCGCAGCGCCTGAATGTCTCCTTCCTCCATCAGAGCGGCACCGCCTCAGCTTCCACCTTTGCCTGCAGTTCGGGCCTGAGATTGCGGCGGCGGATCAGATCGACACTGTGGTTCAACAGCTCTTCCAGAGCGACTTTCAGATCGGCGCGATCGAACAGGCTGGCCTGCTCCGGCAGATCCACCAGCAGATCAATGTCGCTGTCGGGCCCGGCCTGGTCGCGGGCGACAGAGCCGAACACGGCCAGGTTGCTGGCGCCATACCGCTCGATCAGCTGGTGGAGCTGGGGTGC
>Ga0114976_10001047_pt1 | contig 17275 bp, 22 predicted proteins | sample S_130805_EF_Meta_FD_87319 | JGI IMG/M metagenome (GOLD analysis project Ga0114976, IMG submission 87319) | Freshwater microbial communities from Lake Simoncouche, Canada to study carbon cycling - S_130805_EF_MetaG | ecosystem: Environmental > Aquatic > Freshwater > Lake | place: Lake...
AGCACCTGTCGTCCTTGCCCTCGATCTCGGCACCACCACCGGCTGGGCGCTGCAGACGGCGGACGGTCTGATAACCAGCGGCACGGTCTCGTTCCGGCCAAGCCGCTATGACGGCGGCGGCATGCGCTACCTGCGGTTCCGGAACTGGCTCGACCAGCTTGGGCGGGATGCGGGGCCGATCACCGTTATCCACTTCGAGGAGGTCCGCCGCCATGTCGGCACGGACGCGGCGCATGTCTATGGCGGTCTGCTCGCCACGCTGACGGCATGGGCGGAAACGGCCGGGATCGCCTATCAGGGTGTGCTGGTCGGCACCATCAAGCGCCACGCCACTGGCAGAGGCAATGCCGACAAGTCCGCGATGATAGCGGCCGCCCGGGCGCGCGGCTTCAGCCCCACCGATGACAACGAGGCCGACGCCATCGCCATCCTGCTCTGGGCGCTGGAGACCCGCGGAGGTGTCCAATGACCGGCATGCGGTTCACGCCCAAGGGCTACGGCGGTGTTCGTCGTGCCCCCGACGAGGTCAAGCGCGACGGCTGGCGGGATCAGGGGCTGCTGGCCGTCGCCATCGACGACGACCGTCTGACCTGGCCCGAGCGTGAACTGGTCCGGCAACTGGGCGAAAAGCTTTACGGCAAACGCGAACCGGAGGTGCGTCATGGATGAATGGACAACAACGCAGGTGCAGGACCGTCTGGAACTGGCCGCAGGCGTGATGCGCCAGTTGCCGGGCGTCATGCCAAAGGGTTTCTTCAACGCGTGGCCCGAGTATTTCCACAGCTTCGCCGACAAGGTCGGGCAGGAACCCCGCATGCGGCGGCCAAGGCCCGGCCCACGTCAGATCACGGAAGCTGAGGAGGCGTTGCTCTGGCTGCGCTGGCTGGAAGCGGACGACGCGCGGCTGGTCTGGGCCCGCGCCGACGGGATGGCGTGGAAGCCGATCTGCTGGCAGTTCGGCCTGTCGCGCACTGCTGCGACCAAGCGCTGGCAGTACGGTCTGGCGGTGATCACCTGGCGGCTGAACGGTCGCGTGCCGTCGGCTCGACGGTCGCAGCAGTTCGTCGTCGAGAACGCCAACCGGCTGTCAAGAACAATCGTCCTTTGAGACGATTTTCGGGTGTACATCGCAGGGCCTTACACGATCCGCGAATGGCGATAGAAAGAAGGCATACTCGGGAGAGGAGCGCGCAGGCAGTCGTCGCGCAGCTGGCTTCCGGGGTCCAGACACGGGTCCAACCGGGGTCCATCCCGCTAACCCGTTGATTTCTGGTTCCTTCCTGGCCATATTCGTATGCTGGCGGGCGAAGCGCGGCACATCGCTAGCGACAGGGCCAAATTTTTGGGAAGCCACCCCGAAGCCAGCGCTGCCTGAACCCGCCTGAAACACCGCAAAATCAAACCCTTGATGCTGGACACCCGTGGTGGCCGCTGGACCCCACGTGGAGTCCAGTCTGGACCCCGGAGTCCGGAAGCCAGGGGTATCCACCCGGCACACGCTGCCAAATAGCCGACAGGAACCCGCATGACCCTCGCGCCCGATGCGATCAACGCGCCAGCGATGGTCGCGGCATCGGACCGGCTCTCAGTGGGGAGAAACCGGGGGACGCGCCTTCGCAGTTGCCCGGATTGCGGCAAGGTCGATGAAGTCAGGGCCGACAACCCCTCGCCTAGATGTAAACGCTGCGCGACCCGTTCGACGCTGGAACTGGAGCGCGACCGGAAATCGGCGCGGCGAAATTGGGAAACGTGCCAACATTGCCGGATCGAATTTGCGGCACCGCCAAGCAGCCGTCAGAAGTTCTGCAGCCAGACATGCCGTGCTGCCGCGAAATCGACTGAGCGGACATGCGCGACTTGCGGCACAGCGTTTCGCATCGCGCGGTCGCTCCTGTCCGGCAAGTGCAATTCAAGCGGTCGCTTCTGCTCGCGACCCTGCTACGAGCGTCACCTCTGCCGAACGCCCCGCATTCGCGGCCGCGGATCAGGCTGGGCCACCGTTCGACGTGAATCGCTGCGATTGACACCGTTCTGCGCCTGCTGCGGCGGGCGAAGGCACCTGCAGGTGCACCACATCATTCCCTTCCGCCTCACGCGGGACAATTCGCAGACCAACCTCATCCCGCTCTGCCGCGCCTGCCACAAGCGGGTTGAGGCGGTTTTTCACGATGTCGAGGCGACGGCACCGCCGATCCCGATCACCAAGCTGGTCCTGTTCTGCAGCATCCACGCCATGCGGACTGTAACCCTGCACAAGCTCAAGGCCCTGAAATCAGATGCTCAATACCGCGCTGCAGCTTGAAGACTGGCCGATCGGCCGGCTGATTGAATACGACCGAAATCCGCGCAAAAACAATGACGTGGTCGACCGGATGGCGCAGGCCATTGTGGAATTCGGCTTCCGCATTCCGATTGTCGCCCGCAGCGACGGGCTGGTTGTCGATGGGCATCTCCGGCTCAAGGCGGCACGGCTGCTGGGCCTTGCAACTGTGCCGGTGGTCCTGGCGGACGAGTTGTCGGAAACCCAGATCCGGGCGTTCCGGTTGCTTGCCAACCAATCCGCCAATTGGGCTGAGTGGGACGAGGCGCTGCTCTCGGCGGAACTGAACGACCTCTTGGCCGAGGATTTTGACCTGTCGCTGGTCGGGTTTTCCGATGGCGAGTTGGACAAGCTGCTGGCCTTCGTGCCGGAGGGGGACGGGCAAGAAGGTGGCACCGGTGGCTCCGTGCCGCCGGTGACCATCCTCGAACCGCCGCGCAACCCGGCGTCGCGCACCGGCGATCTGTGGATCCTCGGCGACCACCGGCTGCTGTGCGGCGACAGCACCAGCGCTGCTGACGTGCGCCGTTTGATGAACGGCGAGCGGGCGATCCTGTTCGCGACCGACCCGCCGTATCTCGTGGACTACGACGGCTCAAACCATCCGACCCGCAACAAGGACTGGTCGGCGTCCTACGGCACCACCTGGGACGACAGTTCGCAGGGGGCCGAGCTTTACGATGACTTCATCGCGGCCGCCGTGGCGGAAGCCATCGCAGACAATGCCGCCTGGTATTGCTGGCACGCCTCGCGCCGCCAGGCGATGCTGGAAGCGTGCTGGGAAAAGGCCGGAGCATTCGTCCACCAGCAGATCATCTGGGTGAAGGACCGCGGGGTTCTGACCCGCTCGCACTACCTTTGGAAGCACGAGCCCTGTTTCATGGGCTGGCGTCGTCCGAACCGCCCGCCGAAGGTGGCCGAGGAAACCCTGCCATCGACATGGGCGCTGCCCAGCTTTGCCAAGGACGAGCGCCCCGACCACCCGACACCGAAGCCGCTCGACGCCTTCGGGATCCCGATGCGCCAGCATGTGGCGCGGGGTGGCCTCTGTTATGAGCCGTTTTCTGGCTCCGGCTCGCAGATCATGGCAGGCGAGGCCAATGGCCGTCGCGTCTTCGCGATGGAAATCAGCCCGGCCTACATCGACGTCGCCGTCGAACGCTGGCAGGCCGACACTGGCCGCGCCGCGATCCTCGGCGGTGATGGCCGGACCTTCGCGCAAGTGAGGGCCGAGAGATTGGGCGACAACGCCGAAGCCACGGCAGATGCCCCGGCCGACATGCCGGACGCAAATGCCGATCCCGAACCGACCCGCCAACCCAAATCCGCTGCGTGAGGCCATGCATGACCTGGCTCTACATCCCTCCCGACGCGCTTCCGGGGCCGCAGACGCATGCCTCTTCGGCCTCTCGCTTTGCTCCGGCGCAGGCGGGCTCGACCTCGGACTCAGCATCGCCATTCCCGGATATCGTGCTGTGGGCCATGTCGAACGGGAAACCTTCGCCGCAGCCACTCTCGTGGCGCGGATGGAAGACGCGTCCTTGGATCAAGCTGTTGTCTGGGACGACGTTGGAACCTTCGATGGCCGCCCTTGGCGCGGCGCGGTGGACATCGTCACTGCGGGCTATCCGTGCCAGCCGTTCTCCGTGGCAGGCAAGCGCCGGGGTGCGGACGACCCACGCCATCTCTGGCCGCATGTCGCCCGCATCATCGGTGAGATCGAGCCGCCCTTCGTCTTCCTCGAGAATGTCGCCCATCATCTCCGCCTCGGTTTCCCCGAAGTCGCCGCAGGACTGGTCGGCATGGGCTACCGCCTTGCGGCAGGCCTCTTCACGGCGGCGGAAGTCGGCGCGCCCCACAAGCGCGAACGTCTCTTCATCCTCGCCATCCGCGAAGAGGACGAGCTGGCCGACCCCGCGCGCCTGCTCTGGAACCCGGTCGAGTGGCGGGAACCGGACGGAACTGCTGCGGCTGTGGCCGACGCCTCGGGCCAGCGCCAACGAGAACCGGCAGACCAAGCCGACGCCGTCGCAGGAAGCGGGCCAGCACGGGATGAACCTGGCGACGACGGCAGCCCTATGGCCGACGCCGCAGATCGACAGTTTCCGCAGCCGGGGTGGCGACAGGCGCGACGAGAAGGGTCTGGACCGGATGGCGCGGGACTGGCCGACGCCGATGGCGAACGATGGCTGCAAGCCGAGTGCAGGCAATCGGCGGACAGCCGACCTGACCCATGCGGCGGGCATGTGGATGACCCCGACGGCGCGGGATCACAAGGACGGGGCGACGACATTGGCGAACACGCCGGTGAACGGCCTGCTTGGCCGCCAGGTCCTGGTGACGCCGATGGCTGGGAGCGATACCTCCGATGCGCGCCGGACCTTGAACCCGCTGTTCGTCGAGGCGCTGATGGGTTGGCCCACCGGGTGGACCGGCTTCGCCTCTGTGGCAACGGCGTGGTGCCCCTGGTTGCAGCGCATGCGCTGCGAACTCTGGCAGCTGAATTGCTGGCCCATGGATGAGGTGACGGCATGAAGCAATCGCGCGCCATGTCGCTGGTCGAGTCGATCGCCAATGTAATCGTCGGCTACGGCGTCGCGGTGGCAACGCAGATCCTGATCTTCCCGGTCTTCGGGCTGCACACGACGCTGGCTCAGAACCTGAAGATGGGCGCGGTGTTCACCGTGGTCAGCATCGCGCGATCCTACGTCCTGCGGCGGCTGTTCGAGCGGCTGAAGTGGTCGTGATTCTTATTACGATTTCGGGTGAATACGCCAAACCATGTCCCCGACACCATCGTTGTAGGATGTGAAAGTGATTTCAAGATACCCGGTTCCAATATCGTATATCCGGAGTTGATCTTGCCACGATCTAGATTGATCTACTGTGAAGTTGTACCTTTCGCTATTACCACCAGCCTTAACAACAAACTGAAATTCGTGGGTGTCTGGCGAAGTGACAGTACTCCCTACATGCCGGTATGTAATTTCGCTGATCTCTGCGTCGGAGCTGAGCCTTTCAGCGCCATTCTTCAAACTGACCCTAAACCGGTTGAAGTCAGGTAATGTAATGACCCGCGGCAGAGATGTGAAGGTCAGCCCCTGAGACACACCACCACCAAAAACGGATAGCAGCCTTTCAGCACCCCCTTGAGGCCTCGGGACCACAAACGTTACAACCTCTCCAGTTCCAATTTCGCTGGGCAAACTCAGGCTATCCGTATCGCCGCTCCATGTCAGAGGAAGGCGCTGGGCCTGTGGATCAGGATTGCGGTATTTTAGAACTACTTCAACCGAAGACGATGTTGCCTCTCGAGGGGCCATCAGCAACCCGAATGAGTTCGCCTCCAAGCAAGCCTCGTATGCAATCCTTGTGTTGTCATCCAAACCTGTCCAGTAGATGTTCTGCAACTGACTTTGGCTGAGCGATTCCTCGTATATCGATTCATACCGAGACATGTTCTCGCGGTGTGAATCATATGAGCCACCCATTGGAATGCCAGAGATCACAGCGTCGGCTCCGGCAGATGTAGATTTCTGCTGATACTCCTCCGTGGTAAGCGACTGGTACAATCTCCAATCAGAATGATATTCTGAAGATGAAGCAAAAACTGATTGCCTGAGAGCTTCATTGCAATCCTGCGAAAAGGCAGGTTGCGCGAAGGCTATCAAAAGTACAGCAATACGCAATGAATCAAGCATCGTGCACGACCCTCAAGGGTAAAAGGTTACGAGAACCATCATAGCTGGACTGCGAACATCTGCGAAGAGGATAGTTCTGGATGCGAGGCATGAGCGACAGCCAGTCTGTCGGGCTGTCGCGGGGCGCGATCCAGAAGGCGAAGACGGCCGAACGGCTTGTGCTGTTCGCCGATGGCAGCATCGATGCCGAAGCCAACGATGTGCGCCGGAGAGAAACCAACGGCCCATCGAAGACGAGGAAGGCACGCGACGGATGGTAGCCTTGTTGAATGTCCGACAGGCAATGCATCGAAATCAACAACCACGGGACCATCGTCGTCCTGCGCCCGATCTCGGACGAGGGTCGGCAAAGGTTCGAGGACTATGTGGGCGAACCTGAGCCGGGCGGCATCTACACCTGCGAACCACGTATGGCGCAGGACATCCTGCAGGCCGCAGCGCGCGATCTGCTGTCGATGCAATGAAAAGCCGCCGCCCCTGATGGGACGGCGGTAATAGTATCTTCGGCGGCAAACCGATCAGGCAGCGGGCAGTCGATAGACTCGTCCGCGCCCCTCGACCTTCTCGGATGTCACCTCGAGCCCGAGTTTTTTCTTCAGCGCCCCGGCCATCGCACCCCGTATTGTGTGAGACAGCCAGTCGGTCGCGGCCATGATCTCCTGAATGGTTGCGCCGTCCGGTGCGCGCAGCATAGCGATCAGCGTGGCCTGCTTGGTGCCTTCGCGCGGCGTGCGCGCCTTGGTCGCGGTCTCGGGTTCGTTCGTCGTATGGGGCGCGGGTTCCTCAGTCGGCGTGTCCGTCGCGCCCACGGGCGCGGTGTTCGCGTCCTCGGGCTCGACGCCGATGGCGGCGAGGCCCGCGTCGGTGGCGACCAGCGTAACGCCGTGGCCATCGCCGGTCTCGCGCCACAAGGGTTCGCCTTTGCGCAGGTCGGCGTCGACCTCCTGCAGGAGGCCCTTGGCGATCATCGCGCCGACCACCTTGGCGGCGGCACCGCCGTGCAGGCTCTCGGGCAGCGGCAGGGCGATGCGCTCGGGCCGCTGAGCGGCGGCGCTCAGGATCAGGGCTTGGGTGTCGGAAAGTTGGGCCATCGTCGTCTCCCGTATCGGGGCGCGCGGAATGCGGGCCCTCCTACGAGGCCAAGCCCCGCAGGGCGGGGCTGGCGCGATGTTTGGGTGGGTCACTCGGCGTGTTCGCCCTCCTTGAAGGCGCTGTTGGTGATCTCGCGCAGCTTGGCGCGGTAGTGGTTCAGGGTGCCGACGTGCCCCCAGTGGATCTCGTCGGGGCTGGTCTCGAAATGGTCAGCGCTGAGGGCGGCGAGGCGTTCCAGCATCGCGTCGATTTCGAACTTGGCGGCGAGGAAGGCGTCGAGGGCTTTCGTCTCGTCGGTCGCGCGGCGGGTCATCATCGTGGCTCCTTGGTCGGGGTACATCGTTGCGTTGGACCCACGTTCGCTCTGGTCGCGATGCTTATCAACTGAATAAGCATATGTTTTTGAATGATAATCGGAGCCGCCAATGCAGGGCATGAGCGAGCGCCAGTACGCCGCGCATGTCGGGCTGTCGCGGGGCGCGATCCAGAAGGCGAAGACGGCCGAACGGCTTGTGCTGTTCGCCGATGGCAGCATCAACGCGGCTGCTAGCAATGTGCGCCGGGCGGAAACCACCGACCCGTCGAAGACCCGGAAGCCGCCCGAACCGAAGCTGAAGCCGGTGCCCGAGGCCGCCGTCGCCGCCGTCGGCGACACTCTGCGCGAGCAGGGTCTGGCAGTGCCAGTGGTTGGCGGTGGCACGACCTTCCTGCAGGCCAAGACCGCCAACGAGGTGCTGAAAGTGCAGGAGCGGCGGATCCGGCTGCAGAAGTTGAAGGGGGAATTGATCGAGCGGGCCCGCGCGCTGTCGCTGGTATTCCGGCTGGCGCGCGAGGTGCGGGATGCATGGGTGAACTGGCCCGCGCGGTCGTCGGCATTGATGGCGGCGGAACTGGGCGTGGAACCAGCCGCGATGCAGAAGGCCTTGGAAAAGCATGTCCGTGCCCACCTCGACGAACTTGCCGAGGTCCGGCCTGATTTCCGGTGACGATGACAGCCTGACCGACTTCGACGGCGCGGCAGAAATCCTGCGCACCTGGGGCGCAGGGCTGACGCCCGATCCCGATCTGACGGTGTCACAATGGGCGGACCAGCACCGGATGCTGTCCGGGCGGGCATCGGCCGAACCGGGGCGCTATCGCACCGCGCGCACGCCCTACATGCGCGAGATCATGGACCGTCTGTCACCTGGCGACGAGATGCAGCGGATCGTCTTCATGAAGGCCGCGCAGGTCGGCGCGACCGAGGCAGGCAACAACTGGATCGGGTTCGCGATCCACCAGGCGCCCGGCCCGATGCTGGCGGTCCAGCCGACGGTGGAACTGGCAAAGCGAAACTCGCGCCAGCGGATCGACCCGCTGATCGACGAAAGCCCGGAACTTCGGGAGCGGGTGAAACCGGCGCGATCCCGCGACGCTGGCAACACCATGCTGTCGAAAGAATTCGCGGGCGGCATCCTGATCATGACGGGCGCGAACTCGGCAGTCGGGCTGCGGTCGACCCCGGCGCGCTACATCTTTCTGGACGAGGTCGATGCCTATCCGGCCTCGGCCGACGAGGAAGGCGATCCGGTCACGCTGGCCGAGGCGCGATCTCTGACTTTCGCCCACCGGCGCAAGGTCTTCCTGGTCTCGACCCCGACAATCCGGGGTCTGAGCCGGATCGAACGGGAGTATGAGGCCAGCGACCAGCGGCGCTTCTTCGTGCCGTGCCCGCATTGCGGCCATGACCAATGGCTGAAGTTCGACCGGCTGCGCTGGCAAAAAGCCAAGCCGGAGACTGCGGAGTATCACTGCGAAGGCTGTGACCAGCCCATCGGTGAGCACAACAAGACGGCGATGCTTGAGGGCGGCGAATGGCGGGCGACCGCCGTTGCCGCCGATCCGACCACTGTCGGGTATCACCTCTCGGCGCTCTACTCGCCGATCGGCTGGCTGAGTTGGGAGCGGATCGTGCGGTCGTGGGAGGCGGCCCAAGGATCGGACGAGGCGATCAAGGCGTTTCGCAATACGATCCTTGGCGAGACTTGGGTCGAAACCGGCGAAGCCCCTGACTGGCAGCGGCTCTACGACCGGCGCGAGCGGTGGAAATCCGGCGCGGTGCCTGCGGGCGGGCTGTTCCTGACCGCTGGGGCCGACGTTCAGAAGGATCGGATCGAGGTCGATGTCTGGGCCTGGGGTCGCGGCCTCGAAAGCTGGCTGGTCGATCACGTCGTCATAGAGGGGGGGCCGGATCGGCACGACGCGTGGTCGGAGTTGACGGCTTTGCTGGATCGGTCGTGGCCGCATGAACGCGGCGCTCATTTGCGAATTGCACGGCTTGCCATCGACACCGGCTACGAGGCTCCGGCGGTCTATTCCTGGTCGCGAGCGCAGGGCTTTGCACAGGTGTCGCCGGTGAAGGGTGTCGAAGGGTTCAACCGCTCCAGCCCAGTCTCGGGGCCGACCTTTGTCGACGCGACCGAGGGCGGCAAACGCCTGCGGCGCGGCGCGCGGCTCTGGACTGTGGCGGTGTCGACTTTCAAGGCCGAGACGTACCGCTTCCTCCGGCTGGAACGTCCGACCGAGGAGGACACGGCTGAAGGTGCCACGTTCCCGCCCGGCTCGCTGCATCTGCCGCATTGGGTCGAAAACGAATGGCTGAAGCAGTTCGTGGCCGAGCAGCTGGTGACGGTGCGCACCAAGCGCGGCTTCGCCCGGCTTGAATGGCAGAAGCTGCGCGAACGCAACGAGGCACTTGATTGCCGGGTCTATGCCCGCGCCGCCGCCTGGATTGCGGGCGCGGATCGCTGGACCGACGAGAAATGGCGCGACCTCGAGGATCAACTCGGGGCCGCGCCGACATCAGTGGAAGCGGCGGGGCGGGTCAACCGGCCACAAGCCGCACCCCAGGGAAAACGGCAGTCGGACTGGCTTGGCCGACGCGGAGGATGGTTCTGACATGGCAGACTGGACGGAAACCGAGCTGGCCGCGTTGCGCCGGGCCTATGCCAGCGGCACGACCCGGGTCAGCTATGATGGCAAGTCGGTGGATTACGGCTCGGCCGAGGATCTGCTCGGCCGAATCCGAACCATCGAACGCGCTATCGCCGGGACGACGCGGCCACTGCCGGTGGCCGGGTTGGCAGGCTTTTCCCGTGGGGATCGCTGATGCCCGCCAACTGGATGGACCATGCCATCGCCTCGGTCGCCCCGCGCATGGCGGCCCGGCGCGTGCTGGCACGGCAGGCCTTCGAGACCCTGACGCGCGGCTATGACGGCGCGTCCAAAGGGCGGCGCACCGACGGATGGCGCGCGCCGGGATCCTCGGCCGACACCGAGATCGGCGTCGCCGGGTCGCTCTTGCGCGACCGGATGCGCGATCTGGTCCGCAACAACCCGCATGCTGCCAAGGCCGTGGCGGTGCTGGTGAACAACATCGTGGGTAGCGGCATCATGCCCCGTGCCGCGAGCGGCGATGACAAGCTGGACCGCAAGGTCGACGCCCTGTTCGAACGCTGGGCGGCCGATTGCGATGCCGATGGCCAGCTGGATTTCTACGGCCTGCAGACGCTCATCTGCCGCGAAATGGTCGAGGCAGGCGAGGTACTGGTGCGCCGCAGGTTGCGCCGGTCGTCGGACGGTTTGCCGGTGCCGCTGCAATTGCAGGTGCTCGAGGCCGATTTCCTCGATGCCACCAAGTCCAGCAACGTCGGCGCGGGCCGCATCGTGCAGGGCATCGAATTCGACCCGGTCGGCAAGCGCCGGGCCTATTGGCTGCATCCCGAACACCCCGGCGATGCACATGGTGCCTTGCGCGGCGGGCTCGACAGCCGCCCGGTTCCCGCGACAGAAATCGCCCATGTCTATGAAAAACAGCGCACGCAGGCGCGCGGTGTTCCCTGGGGCGCACCGGTGATCCGCAGCTTGCGCGATCTCGACGATTACGAAGTGGCCGAACTGGTCCGAAAGAAGACCGAGGCCTGCGTGACCGCCATCGTCTTCGGCGATGACGAATCCCAGCAGGGCATCGCGCCCACCGTGGTCGATGCCGATGGCAACCGGGTCGAGCAGTTCGAGCCGGGGCTCATCGCCTATGCGCGCGGCGGCAAGGACATCCGGTTCAACCAGCCCTCCGCCACCGGCGGCTATGGTGAGTACAAGCGGGCCAGCCTGCACACGATCTCGGCCGGGTTCCGGGTGCCTTATGAGTTGCTGACCGGCGATCTCAGCCAGGTCAATTATTCCTCGATCCGGGCGGGGCTCGTCGAGTTCCGGCGCCAGATCGGCGCCGTGCAGTGGCAACTGTTCATCCCGATGTTCTGCGCCCCGGTCTGGCGCTGGTTCACCGAGGCTGCCTGGGCAGCGGGCCAGATCCCGACGCCGGACGTGCCGGTCGAATGGTCGCCACCGAAGTTCGAGGCGGTCGATCCGCAGAAAGACGCGATGGCCAACCTGCTGTCGATCCGGTCCGGCACCATGACGTTGGCCGAGGTGATCGCCCGTCAGGGTCGCAACCCCGACGCCGTGCTGGCGGAAATCGCCGCCACCAATGCCAAGCTCGATGCCCTCGGCCTCGTCCTCGACAGCGACCCGCGCCGAGTGACCAAGACCGGCAGCGCCCAGACGAGCGACCCGGCTAGCGATCCGGCCGAACCCCCATCCGACGCAGAGGAGAAATAGGGCCATGCCCGACACGATCATGGCGGCACCGGTCGCCCTTCCGATGCAACTGCGGCGCGCGCCCATCCTGCCCGCGACCGTCAATTCCGAAACCCGCTCGGTCGATGTGGTCTTCACCACCGGCGCGGCCGTCCGGCGGCGGCGCTGGACCGGCTGGGACACCTCCGTGCCATTCGATGAGATCCTAGACGTCAGCGACAGGGCGGTGGATCTGACGCGCCTCAATGCCGGTGCACCCGCGCTCGACAGCCATTCCGTTTGGTCCTCGCATTCGCAGGTAGGTGTGGTCGAGCGCGCCTGGATCGAAGGCAAGGAAGGCAAGGCCACCATCCGCTTCCCGCGCGAAGGGCTGGATCAGGCGGCTGACCGTATGTTCGGCCTGATCAGCGACGGCATCATCCGCAACGTCTCTGTCGGCTATTCCATCGAGAGGGTGAAGGTGGTCGAGCCCGCAGCCAAGGGCGAAGTCGAGCAACGCATCGTCGAGCGCTGGACCCCGCTCGAGGTCAGCTTCGTGACCGTTCCCGCCGATCCCCGCGCGCAGGTGCGCGCTGCCGATCAGGCCAGCTTTCCCATCGAGATCATCGATAACCGCATGCAAAAGGAGGCATCCATGCCTGAGAACACGACCACCGTGGCCGGGGATGTCCCCACCAGCAATGAGACCCGCCAACAATCTGTCGCGCACCCGGCGACCTCCGAACCGACTGCTTCGCGCATGCCGGAACCGCCTGCCGCCCCCGACACCGAAGCCATCGCCACCCGCGCCCGGGAGGGTGAACGCGACCGCGTCTCCACAATCTACGACTTGGCGGGCCGTCTGAACCTCGAGCGCGGCTTTGCAGAGGATCTGGTCAAGCGTGGCGTCACCGTCGATGAATCCCGTCGCTTGATCCTCGACCAGGTTGCCGCCAGGTCGGACAAGACCCGGACCTTCCCACACGTGTCGATCCCGCTCGGCGGCCGGGATGAACGCGTGACCCGACGCGACGCCGTGGCCAACGCGCTGTTGCACCGCTACAGCCCCACGCTGTTCCAGTTGGACGACTCTGCCCGCCAGTATCGCGGCATGTCGCTCCTCGAACTGGCGCGCGAAAGCCTGACCAATGCCGGGGTCAACACGCGGGGCCTGTCGCGCGACGAGGTGGCGACGCGTTCGCTACATTCCACCTCCGACTTCCCCGAAATCCTGTCGGCCGTCACCAACAAGACGCTGCGGCAGGCCTATGAGACCTATCCCCGCACCTTCATGCTGTTCTGCCGCCAGGTGCTGGCCACCGACTTCAAGGCGATGAACCGGGTCCAACTGGGTGAGGCCCCGCAGCTTCTGGAAGTGGGCGAAAGCGGTGAGTTCAAGCGCGGCACGCTCGGCGAGTCCAAGGAAAGCTACAAGGTCAAGACCTATGGCCGGGTGGTCGCGATCACCCGCCAGACGCTGATCAACGACGATCTCGATGCCTTCACCCGGATCCCGGCGATGTACGGCAACTCCATCGCCCAGCTGGAATCGGATGTGGTCTGGGGCATCATCACCGCCAACCCGGCGATGGCCGATGGCAATGCGCTGTTCCACACCACCCACAAGAACCTCGCCGCGACCGGCACGGCGCTGGCGGTCGATGCGGTGGGCGCTGCCCGGGCGGCGATGGCGCTACAGACCGGGTTTGACAAGAAGACCGTCCTGAACATCCGCCCGGCCTTCCTGATCGTGCCAGCCGCACTGGAACTCAGGGCCGAACAACTGGTGGCCCAGAACCTTGTTCCCGCCACGCCTGCCACCGTGGTGCCGCAGTCGATCCGGACGCTGAGCCCGATCAGCGAGCCGCGGCTCGATGCTGCGAGCCCGACCGCCTGGTATCTGGCGGCCAGCCCGAACCAGATCGACACCATCGAATACGCCTATCTGGAGGGCCAGCAGGGTGCCTACGTCGAGACCCGCAACGGCTTCGACGTCGACGGGGTGGAGATCAAGTGCCGCCTCGACTTCGGCGCCAAGGCCATCGACTGGCGCGGTCTCTATCGCAACCCGGGAGCGTGAGCCGGGACCATTCCATCACCTGAACCCTGACAGGCGGCCGTCGCGCCGCCTGTCTCCATGTTCGCGAAAGGACATCCGCGATGAAGAACTACGTCCAGCCCGGCAATACCATCACCCTGACTGCGCCCTATGCCGTCACGTCCGGCGACGGCCTGCTCGTCGGGGCCATCTTCGGCGTCGCTGCTGGCACTGCTATCCTTGGCGATCCGGTCGAAACTGCTCTCGAGGGCGTCTATGACCTGAAGAAGGTCGCGTCGCAGGCTTGGGCCGCAGGCGACAGGATCTATTGGGACAACACCGCCAAGCAGACGACCAAGACCCTGACCGCGAACACGCTGATCGGCGTGGCGACCGAGGCCGTGGCAGGCGGGGCCACCGACCTGATCGGCCGGGTGCGCCTGAACGGCGCGTTCTGATGTCTGCCTTTGCCGCTGCTGTCGGCGCGCTCTTCGCCGATCCGAACATGGGGCGCGACGCGGTCTACACCGCTGACGGCGGCGCATCGGTTCTGGTGCGCGTCGTCGCCCGGCGTGCTGATGCGGTCACCGACTTCGGCGATGCCCGGCTCTGGTCGGAAACCACCCGCGTCGACGTACGCGTGGCCGAGGTGCCAAACCCGCGCCCCGGCGACCGGATCGAAATCGACGGGGATGCCTTCGTCATTCAAGGCGAACCCGTCCGCGACCGCGAGCGGCTGGTCTGGACCCTGGATCTGAGGCCCACGTGAAACTGAAGCTCGCCATCGCCCCCGATATCGTCGCCCTGATGGCGGCGGAGGTTGCAGCGGGCGAACGCGCTGTCACCACAGCTATGCGCGAGGCAGGCACCGGCCTGAAATCTGCCTGGCGCACCCAGATCACAGGTGCTGGGCTGGGCACGCGCCTGGCCAACTCGATCCGCTCGGCCAGCTTCCCGAAGTCCGGCGAAAGCCTGAACGCGGCGGCGCTGGTCTGGTCGAACGCCCCGGTGATCATCGGCGCACACGACACCGGCCCGCTGATCCGCTCGAAGAATGGCCTCTGGCTGGCGATCCCCACGCCCGCCGCAGGCAAGTCTCTGCGCGGCGGCCGGATCACCCCTGCCGAATGGGAACGCCGCACCGGCTTGCGCCTGCGGTTCATCTATCGCCGCAGGGGCCCGAGCCTGCTGGTGGCCGAGGGGCGGCTGAACTCGAAGGGCCGTGCCGTGGCATCACGCTCGAAGACCGGTCGGGGCCTTGTGACCGCGCCGATCTTCCTGCTGGTGCCGCAGGTCAAACTGCCAAAGCGGCTGGACCTGGCGCGGGATGCGGAGCGGGCGCATGACGCGGTGCCGGGGCTGATCGTGGCGAACTGGGTGGAGGGGCGAACGAAGCTCTAATCCAACGGTTTCTCGGCCCAAACCAAGAACTCGAAAGTTCCACCTTCACTCACAGCTTGGTCGACAATATCCACGACGTGCGCCATCGACCGATAAGGATCGGCAAAAGTTGCCCAACCCTCCTCATGCTCGGGCAGGACCAGAATGTCATAGTCAAGGCGTCGCCCAGTTCTTGTACCAGCCGTCTTTGTTGCCTCCATACGGGATATACTGAATCCGGCAACTGCAAGATGGTTGTTGAAGGCGCGAAGCTGATCCAACGACAATCGGACAAATTTCTTTCCGTGGAGAAGTTCATGCATGAAGGCTTTCATCTTGTCTTCCATGGCTACTCCAGCGGCCGAATAATCTCTTGCAGATCGTTTTCCGGTGCGCGCAAGGGCGCATTTCTGTTGCTGACCGCGACGACTTCGCCGTCCGGGTTCAATATCACCCAATGCCCGTCGCGGCCAGTAAGCAGGGCCATTTCCTGCCCCTTGTAGGGGCCAAATCCGGGAATTACCCCGCTCAAATCAGGGTTAGGGTTCGCGATGATCCCATCGATCTGTTCGGCAGTGTGCCCTTTACCCGTGATATACTCGGCCCCGTCACCTTTTTGGCCGTGACCCCGGATGATGTTGCCAGCTGGCGTTTCGATGTTGGCTGGGCGCGCTTCGAGTATGCTGGGACCGGCAAGCTCTGGGATCGGCGTGGAGATGATGTTGCCGGTGGGATCTTCGACGGGGGGCGATCCGGTGTGGTTCGGAAGGCCAAGCACTTCGGCCGGATAGGTTTCCAGCCACTGCTCGATGCGTTCCGGCGTAAAGCCGGGAAGTTCACCCAACCGACGCTCGCCCTCGGTTAGTTCCGGGAACACCTCGACCCAGCCCTGGGCAATCGTGCCATCCTGCAACCGCAACCGACCTTCCGCAAAAGCGTTGTATGCCCGCTGCACGAAGTCTCCCAGGGCGAGTTGTGCGGCCCTGTCTCCTTCGACGACACGCACGATGGTGCCGGGGTTCAACATCTCGTAGAGCGCGGCCGCCTGCCCTGCGATCTGTGCAGCCGCAACCGATTTCGGCAAACTTGACCCGAGACCGGAGATGACCGCTTCTTGCACCAACTCGTGGGCCATAGCTGCAAGGAGGCCTTCGGCCGATCTTGGGTCGACGCCAAGGATTTCTGCCGCCCGTTGAAGCCGACGCTCGGTGGCCAGACGTGTGAATTCCTGCAGGGCATTGCTGGCAGCCAAAGCCGCCAGAGCGGCGGCTCCAAGCGGCGTGATCGCGACGGCACGGAGACCAAGGCGACGCAAGATGGCGTCCACGGGTGCCTCGATCGGAAGTGTAAGGTCCGCAAGAATCACGTCAGTCCGCGATCCCGGCGCGACGGGCTCTGCGACACATCGGCAGTTGTGCGCCTGCCCCGGATGGCCGCCTGCGGGCGGTTGGTCCCAGCGGAACACCTGATCGTCGTTGTCAGCGTGGCTGTCGCGCACTTTCGCGTCGTCTTGAGAGCGCCAGATGTAGCGCTCGATGCCCAAGTCCTGCTGCCGAAGCTGGTTGATCAGGCCAGCGAAGGCCCGAAGCAGGCGTTCTTCCATCGCTGCCCGCAACGGACGCAGGCGCTGCGGGTGGGTCTCATATTCCTCGAAGATCGCCGTCAAGCGCGCATCCCACTGGCGGAGCGCTTCCTCCTTCGCATCCGATACGTCACGCAGATCGGCTTCGGTCACCCATGGCACGGTGTCCGGCGGCGTCAGGGCGTTCAGCAGCATCCGAGTGTTGTCGGCGATCACGCGGTCAAGTTGGTCGGTGAAATCGGCCCGCAGGTCGGCATATCCGAAGAAAAGCGACTTGATCGCAATGCCCGCGCGATAGCCGTAAACGGCCCCGTTCTGCCGTGCGAACACATACTGCCCGCTGCCGCCGTGGCGGAGAAACTCCCTTAGTTTGTGCTGCATGGAACCTCCCGCTGACCCGCGGGATGATTTGTAGAGGCAGGTAGTAAAGAAGCGTCTACCTTGCCGTTCGGTGCTTCCGATGCCGCAATGGTCCCCACGAAAGCCGCAAGGTCTGCGTTGATGCCCACCCCCCGCGAAACCATCCTCGCCGCGCTGCACGCGCG
>Ga0114976_10001048_pt1 | contig 17269 bp, 15 predicted proteins | sample S_130805_EF_Meta_FD_87319 | JGI IMG/M metagenome (GOLD analysis project Ga0114976, IMG submission 87319) | Freshwater microbial communities from Lake Simoncouche, Canada to study carbon cycling - S_130805_EF_MetaG | ecosystem: Environmental > Aquatic > Freshwater > Lake | place: Lake...
GCCTGGGTGGTGCCATCCGGCAGCTCCATCCAGAGCTTCGCATTGCTGCCGACACCGCCGCCCGCCTGCCCGAAGGGCGGCGTCACGCAGCGCTCGAAGCAGAGCGCGCCGCGCACCTCATGGCCCAGGATCCGCCAGGCCCGCCGCACGCCGAGGCCCCCGCGCCAGGTGCCGGCGCCGCCGCTGTCCTGCACCAGCGCGTATTCCTCGACCCGCAGCGGGAAGGACATCTCGAGCACCTCGATCGGGGTGTTCAGCATGTTGCTGATCACGCCCGAGACCGCGTTGATGCCGTCCTTCACCGGCCGCGCGCCGAAGCCGCCCTTCACCGATTCATACGACACGAAGCGCTCGCCGCTGCGGTAGTCGACGCCGCCGAAGGTCGCGATGCCGCTGGTGCCCTGGCTGCCCGCCAGCACGCGGCCCGGCGTCAGCCTGTACATCGCGGCGAAGACCATCTCGGAGACGCGGTGCGACATCTCGTGGTTCGAATAGACCACCGGCGAGGGCTCCTGCGCGTTCACCACGCTGCCCTTCGGCGCCGTCACCGTCACCGCCCGCCAGCAGCCGGAGTTCGGCGGGATCAGGCTGTCGGGGTCGACGATCATCTTCAGCGCGGCATAGACGCCCGACGCCGTGACGCTGAGCGGCGCATTCATCGGCCCCGGCACCGCGCCGTCCGAGCCCTCGAAATCGGCGGTGATGTGCTCGCCCCGCTTGGTCAGTTTCAGCTTGATGGTGAAGGTCCTGCCGCTCACGCCGTCGCCGTCGATGACATCCTCGAAGCGGCTCTCGCCATCCGGCACGCCGGCGAGCGCCTGGCGCATCATCACCTCGGAATAGTCGAGCACCGCCTGCATGATCCGCAGCAGCTCGGCCGTGCCGTATTTCTCGGCCAGGCCCACCAGGCGCTGCACGCCGCGGCGATTGGCCGCGACCTGCGCGCGCATGTCGCCGAGCCGCTCGGCCGGCGTGCGGACATTGGCGAGGATGATCGCCTCGATGCCCGGGTCGGGCTGGCCGTTCCGATACAGCCGCACCGGCGGCAGCCGCAGCCCCTCGCCATACACTTCCGTCACCGCGCCGTAGCTGCCGGGCGTCGCGCTGCCGATATCCGGCCAATGCGCGCGGACGCAGCCGAAGCCGAGCAGCGTGCCGGCATGGAAAGCCGGCATGATGACGTTGACATCGGGCAGGTGCGAGCCGCCGCGATAGGGGTCGTTGTGGATGAAGACGTCGCCCTCGGCGACGTCGGGGAAGGCCTGCGCGACGCTGCGCACCGCATCGGGCATCGATCCCAGATGGATCGGCAAATCGGGGCCCTGCGCCACCATCTCGCCGCGGGCGTTGAAGAGGCCGCAGGAATAGTCGCCGGCGACCTTCAGCAGCGGCGAATAGGCGGTCTTGGCGAGGACGATCTTCATCTCCTCGGCCGCCGAGAGCATGGCGTTCTTCACCACCTCGAAGCGGGCCGGGTCGATGCCCCCGAGGGGAGAAGAGGGGGGATTAGCGGTCATTGGCCGGCTCCTCGTCCTCGACGAGCGTGATTCCGTTGTCGGAGAGCACGCACAGCACGTCCTCGAGCGTTGCGGTGGTGAACTGCTCGCCCGGCAGCGCCCGGGTGACCTCGTCATGCGTGACGTAGCCGCGAACCTGGCCCTGCCGGACCAGGCGTTGCGCGATGGCGTCGATCTCCTCGGGGGTCATGCCACAGCGCTCCGGGTGATGCGCAGGAAGCCGTGCTCGGCGACGCGCGCCACCCAGCCGGGCGGCACGACGATGGTGGAATCGAGCGCCTCGATCACCGCGGGGCCGGCGACGGTCTCGCCCGCCAGCAGCCCCTCGCGCCAGAGGATCGCCGCGTCATGCGCCTCGCCGCCGAACACCACGCGCCTGGTGCCGCGCCGCGCCGCCTCGGCGCGCATCGGCTGCGCGAGGGTCAGCGGCGGCAGCCTGCCGATCGCGGTCAGCCGCAGATTCACCAGCTGCACCGGCTCGGCGCGGTTGGCGTGGCCATAGGTCTGCTCATGCCGGGCATGGAAGCCGGCCGACAGCGCAGCCAAGGTCGCGGCGGTGACCGGCCCATCCGCCATCGGCACCGTCAGCTCATAGGCCTGGCGGCGATACCGGCAATCGGCCTGGCGCTGCAGCGCGCGCTGCGCTGGCGGCACGCCGGCGGCGTCCAGCATCGCCAGCCCCTCGGCCTCCATCGCCGCCAGCACCTCGGCGATGCGGGCGGGATCGACGCTGTCCAGCGAGGCATAGAGCGTGCGCGCGAAATCCCGCCGCAGATCGGTCGCGACCAGCCCGAGCGCCGAGAAGGCGCCGGGTGCGGGCGGGATGATCACCTCGGGCACCGCGAGCTCTTCCGCGAGATAGGCCGCATGCACCGGCCCCGCGCCGCCGAAGGCCATCAGGCTGAACTCGCGCGGATCATGGCCGCGCTCGATCGAGACGATGCGCAGCGCGTTGCACATGTTCGCATTCACCACGTCGAGGATGCGCGCCGCCGCCTGCTCCACCGTCAGCCCGAGCGGGTTCGCCACATGCTCGGCGATCGCGCGCTCGGCCGCCGCCTTGTCGATCGCCAGCTTGCCATCCAGCAGCGCAGCCAGCGTGCCGAGCACCACATTCGCATCCGTCACCGTCGGCCGCGTGCCGCCGCGGCCATAGGCGGCGGGGCCGGGCAGGGCGCCGGCGCTGTGCGGCCCGACCTTCAGCGCGCCGCCGGGGTCGATCCAGGCGATCGAGCCGCCGCCGGCGGAGACCTCGGCCAGGTCGATCACGGGGACGCGGATCGGGTGGCCGGTGCCGGCGATCCAGCGTTTCGCATTGGCCGCCGAGCCCACCTCGTATTCCGCGGTCACCGCCACCTCGCCGCCGGCGATGATGCTGGCCTTGGCCGTGGTGCCGCCCATGTCGAAGGACAGGATATTCGGCAGGCCGAGCTGCGCGCCGGTCAGCGCGGCCGCGACGACGCCCGCGGCCGGCCCGCTCTCGACCGCCATCGCCGGCATGCGCAGGCATTCCGCCACGTCCAGCACGCCGCCCGAGGAGCCCATCACGTGCAGGGGCGGCAGGCCGAGCGCGCCGGTCGCGGCCTGCAGCTGCGCCAGGTAGCTGGCGAGCAGGGGGCCGACATAGGCGCAGACGGCGGTCGTGCTGGCGCGCTCGTATTCGCGGATCTCGGGCAGCACCTCGGACGACAGGAAGACCTGCACGTCGGGCAAGGCGGCCCGCAGCGCGGCACCCAGCCGCTTCTCGTGGCTGTCGTTCAGGAAGCTGAACATCAGCGAGACCGCCACCGTCTGCACGTCGGCCGCGCGCAGTTTCTCGACCAGCGCCGGGATCGCCGCCTCGTCCAGCGGCGCGACCTCCTCGCCCTGCGCGTCGATCCGGCCGCCGATCTCGAAGCGCGCGCGGCGCGGGATCAGCACCGAGGGGCCGTCCTGGAACAGGTCGTACAGGTCGGCGCGCGCGCTGCGGCGAAGCTCGAGCAGGTCGCGCATGCCCGTGTTGCCCACGAAGGCCGCCCGGGCGCCCTTGTGCTCGAGCAACGCATTGGTGACGACGGTCGTCGCGTGGCTCAGCAGCGTGACGTCGCCGGCCGCAATGCCCTGCTCGGCGAGGCCCTGTTTCAGCCCCTGCAGCACGCCGGCGCCGAATTCGGGCGGCGTGGTCAGCACCTTCGCCAGCGCGATGCGGCCGGAGCCCTCCTCGACCATCGCCACATCGGTGAAGGTGCCGCCGATATCGACGCCGATGCGCCAGCGGGGCGTCCCTTGGGGGGCGTCGGAAGCAGGCGGCATGTGGCGGGGCCCCGGATCAGTGCCCGGGAATGCTGCGGGGCGGCAGCGGGCGCGGTCAAGCCGGGGGGAGTGGCTGGGGGACCTGGATTCGAACCAAGACTGCCCGAGTCAGAGTCGGGAGTTCTACCGTTAAACTATCCCCCACCGGGATCCCGGCCTTCCGGCGGGGGCGCGGAACTACCATCTCCCCCGACGCACCGCAACCCCGGATGGGCCAGGGCTGGGGCTGAATCCGCTTGCGATCCCCGGCCCATTACCGGACGATGCCACGAAGCTGCCAAGCCTAAGGGACTGACTGGGCACCATTTCATGCCAGACCATAGTGCCCTCCTCCGGCCAGCAGGGCCGCCCCACCCCGCCGCGATCGCGCGCGGCGGCTGCAACGCGCCCGGCTACGACGCCCAGTCCTCCGCCTATGCCGCGCTCGACCTGGGCACCAATAATTGCCGCCTGCTCATCGGCACCCCGGCGCCGGGCGGCGGCTTCCGGGTGATCGACAGCTTCAGCCGCATCGTCCGCCTGGGCGAGGGCCTGGCCGCCACCAACCGCATGTCGGCCGAGGCGATGGACCGCGCCGTCGGCGCGCTGGCCGCCTGCGCCGACAAGCTCGCCCGCCGCCCCGTCCGCGGCTTCCACGCGGTCGCGACCGAGGCCTGCCGGCGGGCCGTGAACGGCCCCGAATTCCTCGCCCGGGTCGAGGCCGAGACCGGCCTCCGCCCGCGCATCATCACCGCGCGCGAGGAAGCCGAACTCGCGATGGAAAGCTGCGCGCCGCTGCTGACGGAAGGCGATCGCCGCGCCATCCTGTTCGACATCGGCGGCGGCAGCACCGAGATCGCCTGGCTCCGCATCCTGCCCGGCCACCGCCCGGGCGAGGTGAGTGCCGGGCTGATCGGCACCGTCTCCATGCCACTCGGCGTGGTCACGCTCGCCGAGCGCGTCGGCGCCTCCTGCTTCACCGAGGAGGGCTTCCACGCCGTCGTCGACGAGGTGACCGAGCATCTGCGGCGGTTCGATGCCGTGCACTGCATCAGCCACGAGATCCGCAATGGCGGCGTCCGGCTGATCGGCACCAGCGGCACGGTGACGACGCTGGCCGGCGTGGCGATGGCGCTGCCGCGCTACCGGCGGCCGCTGGTCGACGGCAAGACCATCGACATCGACGCCGCCGATGCGGCGATGGGCGATCTGTTCGCGCTCGGCCGCGCGGGGCTTGCGGCGCATCCCTGCGTCGGGCCGGACCGGGTCGATTTCGTGCTGCCGGGTTGTGCCGTCTATGCCGCGATCCGGCGGGTCTGGCCGGTGCGCGAGCTGACCGTTGCGGACCGGGGTCTGCGCGAGGGCATGCTGCTGCGGATGATCCGCGCCGACCGCGCCGCGCATCGCCGGTACTGAGGAACCAGCATCATGGCGAAGACGCCGACGCCGGGCGGGCGGGGCCTGTCGACACGGCTGCGCACCGCCAAGGGCCGCCCCATCGGCAGCCAGAAATGGCTCGAGCGCCAGCTCAACGACCCCTATGTCCGCGCCGCCCAGGCCGCCGGCTACCGCAGCCGCGCCGCCTTCAAGCTGACCGAGATGGATGAGCGGGCGAAGCTGCTGAAGGCCGGCGCGCGCGTGGTCGATCTCGGCGCCGCGCCGGGCGGCTGGACGCAGGTGGCGGTCGCCAAGGCCGGGGCGCGGGGCAAGGTGGTCGCGCTCGACCTGCTGGCGATGGACCCGGTCGCGGGTGCGACCGTGCTGCAGGGCGATTTCCAGGACCCGGCGGCGGAGCAGGCGGTGCTGGCCGCGCTCGACGGCCAGGCTGACCTGGTGCTGTCCGACATGGCGCCCAACACCACCGGGCACAATGCGACCGACCACCTGCGGATCATGGGGCTGGCCGAGTTGGCGCTGGAGTTCGCGCTGAAGGTGCTGGCGCCGGGCGGCGGGTTCGTCACCAAGGTCTTCCAGGGCGGCAGCGAGGCGGCGTTCCTCGCGGCGCTGAAGCGCAGCTTCGCCACGGTCCGGCACATGAAGCCGCCGGCGAGCCGGAAGGACAGCGCCGAGCTCTACGTCGTGGCGACGGGGTTTCGGGGGGCCGGCTGACGGGCCTTTCCCGGCAGTCGCGGCCACCGTACCAAGGCCCGGTCGCAATCGGGTGGTGAGGACTTGGGTGGCAAATCCGCTTTCCGGCGTCATGGACGTCCTGCTCGGGCGCCGCGCCTTGCGGCGCGACCTGACGGAGCGCGATGCCCTGCTGCGCGCCCGCGAAGCGACGATCTCTGAGCGCGAGGCCACCACCCGCGAGCGCGAGGCCACGCTCGACGTGCTGCGGGACGAGCTGTCTGAGTGCCGCGCCCTGATCCTGGAACGTGAGGAGACCAGCCGGCAGCGCGAGCGTCACATCGCCGATCTCGAGGCCCGCATCCTCGAGCGCGAGGAGGCGACCCGCGCGCGCGAGGCCCACATCACGGCGCTCGAGGCGGAGGCCGATCTCCTGCAGCAGCGGGTGCAGGAGCGCGAGGCGGCGACCCGTGCGCGCGAGGCGCGCATCGCCCAGCTGGAAGCCGAATGCGAGCAACTGTGGCGCCGCCTGCGCGCGCCTTAGGCCAGCCCTCGCCCGGGACGCGGCCGCGCCGCCCGAACGCCTACTGCGCTGGACCCGGAGACCCATGCGCGGGCCTGGGGCGAGCCGACGGTGCTGGCGCGGCGCCATGGGCAGACGCTCCACGACGCTGCCTATCGGGAGCTGGCGGCGCGGCCTGCCGCTGGCGAGCTTCGATGCGGCGCTGGCGCGAGCAGCTGCGGTGGAGACAATCGCGCCCGTGCCCTGACGCGGCACGCCCCTTGCCAGCCCCCCGCTTGCGTTGCATTCCCAAGCGACCTTTCCGGGGGACCCCCATGCCTGCCACCCACCACATCGCGCCCACGCTCGAGAACATCCGCTGGGGCGCCTTCGACGCCTCCTTCGCGCCGGTGAAGACCGTCGATCCCGGCGACCTCGTCATCCTCGAATGCGTCTCGGGTGCGCCCGATGTGATGCCGCCGCCCGGCTCCGGCCTGAAAATTCCGGAAAAACTCGCCGCCATCCATGCCGCCAACCCGCCGAGGCTTGGCCCGCACATCCTGACCGGGCCGGTCGCGGTGAAGGGCGCCGAGCCGGGCGACTGCCTGCGCGTCGACATCGAGAAGATCGAGCTCGGCGCCGACTGGGGCTTCTGCGCCTTCCGGCCGCTCTTCGGCACCCTGCCGGAGGACTTCCCCTACAAGCGCGTGCTGCACATCCCGGCGGACGCCAAGGCCGGCACCTGCCATGTCCCGGTCGGCGGCGGCGTGACCATCCCGCTCGCGCCCTTCTTCGGCGTGATGGGCGTGGCGCCGCCCGAGGATTGGGGCGCGATCAGCACCAAGGAGCCGCGCGCCCATGGCGGCAACATGGACAACAAGGAGATCGGCGAGGGCGCCACGCTCTTCCTGCCGGTGCATGTCGCGGGTGCGAATTTCTCGGCCGGTGACGGCCATGGCGTGCAGGGCGATGGCGAGGTCTGCATCAACGCGCTCGAGATTTGCCTGACCGGGCATTTCCGCCTCGGGCTCGAGAAGGGCGGCGGCGCCAAGGACCCGATCCTCAAATTCCCGCGCGCCGAGACCAAGACCCACTACATCTCGATGGGCATGCACGAGGATCTCGACATCGCCATGAAGCAGGCGCTGCGCGAGATGATCGCCTTCATCGTGAGCCGCTCGAACCTCTCGGCCGCCGATGCCTACCAGCTGTGCAGCCTGGCGGTGGATTTCCATGTGACCCAGACCGTGAACGGCGAGAAGGGCGTGCATGGGCTGCTGAAGAAAGGCTTGCTGTTCTGACCAACGGCAAAATATGAGCGCGGGCCCCGGGGAGGGGGATTTCCTCTTCCCCCGGCTGCCTTGCGTCGCACCCCGCCGCAACCCTGGCGTTGCCACGACCCGGCCGTGATGCAGGGTGCGGCCTCAAACGAGCCCCTCGGAGACCCCATGCGCCGCCATTTGCTCAGCCTTTGCCTGCTTGCCCCCGCCCTGCTTGCCAACAGCCTTCTGGTTGGGCCGGCCCATGCGCAGGGCACGCCCTCGCCGCCGGGCGCGCGCGTCTATTTCATCAACATCAAGGACGGCGACACCGTCTCCAGCCCGTTCCTGGTCCAGTTCGGCACGACCGGCATGGGGATCGCGCCGGCCAACCACGATGGCGGCGACGCGCACCGCAACACCGGCCACCACCACCTGCTGATCGACACGCCGCCCTTGCAGGGTGAGGCGCTGCGGTTCGGTATTCCGGCGGATAACAATCACCGCCATTTCGGCGGCGGCCAGACCGAGGCGACGATCACCCTGCCGCCGGGCCAGCACACGCTGCAGCTTGTGCTCGCCGACTGGATGCATGTGCCGCACAACCCGCCGGTGATGTCGGAGCGGATCACCATCACCGTCCGGTAGTACGGGCGAGCCCGCGCAACGCCGCCGCGGCCAATCCGGCTCAGCTAGACCATGATCCGCGCCGATAGCCGCGCAGATCATGGCCCAGCCCGTTTTTTCGCGTGATGCACGCCTCCGGCCGTTCGAGCCTGCGGCGATCACGCGCCAGGCGACGCCGCCGCGGTGCCGCTCCATGGTTCGCGCATCCATCGCGGCCTCGTTGGCATCCGCGGCATAGCGCAGCGGCGGCAGGGTGAAGGGGCCCGTGGGGGCGGGTGTCGGCGCCGGCGTGGCGGCCTGCGCGAAGACGCGGCGCCGCGCGGCGGCGAGGGCGGCGGCGCCGGGCAGCAGGTGGCGGCGAGTATTGCCGATCTTGCTGGTACTCCGAGTGCGAACCGCCAGATGGGCGGTGCGTGCCACGGGGAGGCGCGCGGGGAAAGCCGGCGCGGCGGCCGGTGCGCCGGACCATTGCACCGGGCCGGCGGGGCGACGTAGCCTCGGCCCCGATGGATCTTGGCCGGAAGGCAGGTGCGCGATGTCGCTGCAAATCTCCGAGCATTCCGTCGCGGCCTGGCAGCGTTTCGCGGAGGCGGCGCGCTTCGTGCCCGACCCGATGATTCTCCGGGTTGGCGAGGTGTTCGCGAACGGCGCGAAGGGCGCGCAGGCGCTCGGCCGGCCGGACATGGAGGTGCAGGAGGCGCTGCGCCAGAATATCGGCGGGCTGCTCGAGTTCTTCGACCTGGTGGTCGCCTATGACCGCATCCCGCTGATCAACTACGAATACACCTTCGACATGGACTCGGTGCCCACGGCGATCGACGCGCTGCTCGGGCCCAAGGCCCTGCCGGTCACGATCGGCTACGCTGCCTATGAGACCATCAAGACCGGCGCACTGGCTTCGCTCGCCACCATCGAGCTCGGCCGGATCGAGCAATTCGCGCGGGAGCTTCGCGAGCTCGACGCGCTCCGCTACGACTGGCGGCCGCGGCTGGAGGACGGCCGGCAGCAGGGTTGGCTGGCCGCGGCCGACCGGCTGCCCGAGGATGTTCGGCAGGCCGCGCAGTTCCTGCTGGGCGGCCTGATCTTCAGCGGCTTCGCGCAGGCAAGCCTGACCGACCACGTCATCCAGCCCAAGCGCTCGCGCTTCTTCCTGGCCATGTCCACCGAGCGGCCGCTGCCCGGCGGCGTGAGCCACGCCGAGGAGGAGGCGGTGTTCTCGGCGGCCGAGACGGCGCTCCTGGGCACGGCGGCCCGGACGCACCGGCTCGCGGCACTGCCGCCCGTGCTGCCCTACCTGCTGGCCAAGGCGCCGGCCAATGTGACCGCACGCGACCTGTTGAAGCGGGCGCTCGACTTCGCACATACGCCGGACGGCGAGCGGTTTCGCCAGGCCGTGGCGCTGGTGCGCGGCGACGGCGTCGGTTCGGCGCAGACCTTGGACCTGGCGCGGGCCGCCAGGGCGGAGGCGCTCGCGCTCCTGCAGCCCTACGCAAAACCGGCCGATGCGGAGGGTGGGCTGAAGGTGGAGGCCAGCCTTGGGCTCGACGGCCCCTCCGTCTCTGCCAACACGACGCTGCAGATGCCCGCCTGGCTGAAGCTCTGGTGGAACGAGCACACCCCTTTCGGTGGGTTGCGCAAGACCTTCCGCCGCCTGTGGCTGGAGGCTGAAAGCCACGCGGCGCTGGAGCGGCGCCTGGTCGAGTCCTGGGCCCGGCCGTAGCCGGGGACCGGCGGACCCGGCAGCCCGCTTCGCATCGGCGCGCTACCGCACCGCCCGGAACGCCGTCGCCACCCCCGCATCCCAGGCCACGCTCGCCGGCCCACCCGGCCGCGGCAGCCGCCCCCCGGCCGGGCGGGTCGCCACCAGCATGCCGCCCGCGCCGATCTCGAGCACCAGCCGCCAATGCTCGCCGAGGAACAGCGCATCCCGCAGCGCCGCCGGCAACGCGCCCTCGCCCATCTCCTCGGCACTCAGCGCCGCGACCGCGACCTTCTCCGGCCGCACCGCGACGATGCAGCGGCTGCCCGGGCCGCCGGCATCGCCGTGCCGGGCATCGACCACCGGCCCGCAATCGAGCCGCACGCTGCATTCGCCGTCGAACAACGCCTCGATCGTCCCGGGCAGCCGGTTGCACTCGCCGAAGAGGCCGGCGACCAGCGCGCTCTCCGGCATCTCGTAGAGGTCGCGCGGGGTGCCGTCCTGCAGCACCCGGCCCGCCTCCAGCACCACGATCCGGTCGGCCAGCACCATCGCCTCCTCCGGCTCGGCGGTGACGAGCAGCGTGGCGAGGCCGGGCGCCCGCAGCACCGGCCGCAGCGCCAGCGCCAAGGCCCGGCGCGGCGCCGGGTCGAGCCCGGCCAGCGGATCGTCCAGCAGCAGCAGCCGGGGCGCCGCGACCAGCGCCGCCGCGATCGCCGCCCGCCGCTGCCGGGCCGGCGCCAATTGCTCCACCCGCAGCCCCTCGGCGCCATCGAGGCCGAGCGCGGTCAGCGCGCGCGCGATCCGCGCCGCCCGCGCCGGGGCGGCGAGGCGCAGCGGCGCCAGCGCCTCGGCCAGCCAGGCGGCAACCGTCCGGCCGCGCGCCACCTCGGGCCCCGCCCGGGCGATGCCGCTCTGGCTGGGCGGTACCCGCGCGAGGTCGCGGCCATCCAGCAGCAGCCGACCCGTCCGCGGCCTGGCGTGGCGCGCGACCAGCGCCAGCGCCTCGGCCGCGCCTGGCCCGAGCAGCGCCAGGCAGCCGCCCGCCGGCAGCGCCAGCGTCAGCCCGTCAACCTCCTCGAAGCGCAGCAGGGGCTCCATCGGTCAGCCATCCCGCCGGCGCCTGCGCCTGTCAACGGAACCCAGGCGGGCTCCCGGCGTTGCCATGCCGACCACCCGAAGGAACCCCGCCATGAGCCTCAATGATCTCGCCAGCGATGTCCGCAACGGCGCCAAGAAGCTGGAGGGCGACCTCTCCCACACCAGCGAGGCCGCCAGCGCCGAGCTCGCCCGGCTCCGCGCCCAGGTCGAGCGGCTGATGCAGGACCGCGTCGGCCCCGCCCTCTCGGACGCCGCCGACAAGGTGCAGGACTACGCCCACCGCGCCCGCGCCGGCATCGAGACGCAGACCGATGCCCTCTCGGCGACCATCCGCGAGCGCCCGATCGCCGCCGTCGCGATCGGCGCCGGGGTCGGCTTCCTCATCGGCCGCCTGCTCGGCGCCATCGCCAGCATCCCCCCGCGCGACCACCGCTGATGCGTGCGTTCCGCCTGCTCGAGCTTGCCCGGCAGGCGGAACTGCTGCGCTGGCGCCGGATGGGGCGGGGCCTCGCGCTGCAGGAGGCCTTCGGCGCCGCGGCGGCCGGTTTCGGCCTGCTCGCTGTGCTGATGCTCCACCTCGCGGCCTTCATCTGGCTCGCCCCCAGGCTCGGCCCGGTGCCGGCCGCGCTGCTGCTGGCACTGGCCGATGCCCTGCTCTGCGGCCTCCTCGCCTGGCGCGCCAGCCACCCTGGGCCCGACCGCATCGCGCTCGAGGCGCGGCAGGTACGGGATGACGCCCTGCGCGCCGTCGGCAGCGAGGCGACCAGCGCGCTCGCCCTCGCCCCCCTGCTGCGCAACCCCGCCGCCCGCGAGGGGATTGCCAAGGGGATTGCGGGCCTCGGCCTCGCCGGCCTCGTACTCGGGCTGCTCAGCCGCCGCGACCCCTGAACGCCCCGGGCTTTACGACCCGCGCCCCGCCCCGCTACCGGTGTGCCAAAGCGACGGCGGAGCGGACCATGAGCGAGACCACCGAGCCCACCATCATCGCCCGCCGCGAGGGCAGCGCCGGCACCCTGCTGATGAACCGGCCGAAGACGCTGAATGCGCTGGACCTCGCGATGATCCGCGGCTTCCAGGCCGCGATCGACGCCTGGCGCGGCGATGCCGCGGTGCGCCTCGTGATCCTGGAAGGCGCCGGCGGCCGCGCCTTCTGTGCCGGCGGCGACGTGCGCCGCATCCGCGAGCTGGCGATCGCCGGCGACACCGACGAGGTCGAGGCCTTCTTCCGCGAGGAATACGCCGTCAACCGCGGCATCGCGACCTTCGGCAAGCCCTGGGTCTCGCTGATCGACGGCGTCTGCATGGGCGGCGGCATCGGCCTCTCGGTCCATGGCAAGCCGGTGGTGGTCACCGAGCACGCCATGCTGGCGATGCCGGAGACCGCGATTGCGCTGTTCCCCGATGTCGGCACCTCCTACGTGCTGCCGCGCCTGCCGGGGGCGATCGGCACCTGGCTGGCGCTGACCGGGGCGCGGCTGAAGGGCGCGGATGCGGTGCACGCCGGCCTCGCCACCCACTACGTGCCGCGGGAGAGGCTGGCCGGGCTGCGCGAGGCGCTGCTCGGCGGCGATGTCGGCGTACTGGCGCGGTTCGCCGAGACGCCGCCGCCGGCGAGCTTCGCCGAGCATCGCGCCGCCATCGACCGCTGCTTCGGGCAGCCGACCGTGCTCGGCATCATCCAGGCGCTGGAGGCCGAGGGCACGGCATGGGCGGCCGAGCAGGTCGCGATCCTGCGGCGGATGTCGCCGACCAGCCTCTGCGTCTCGCTCGAGCTGATCCAGCGCGGGCGGGCGCTGACGCTCGACCAGTGCCTGGCGGCGGAGCTGGCGCTGACGCGGGGGGTGATCCACCGGCACCCGGACTTCCGCGAGGGCGTGCGGGCGGTGCTGGTGGACAAGGGGAACCCGCCGGCGACGTGGACGCCGGGGCGGGTGGAGGAGGTGGATATGCGGCAGGTGGAGGGGTTGTTCTAGGGGGGCGAGGGCGCTGCCCTCGCGCACCCGCCAGGAGGCTCTGCCTCCTGGACCTCCGCCAAAGGCCGAAGGGCCTTTGGAAACCTCGAGTTTGGCGTTTTGGCTCGCAATCATGCGGGCCGATCCTCATAGTCCGGCGGCAAGGATGACGCCGATGCTCCAGGTCGAGATCGAACAGGAAGCGGACGGCCGCTGGATCGCCGAAATCCCCGAACTCCCGGGGGTGATGGCCTATGGCGCGACGCCGGCCGAGGCGCGCAGCCACGCCATCGCGCTCGCACTCCGCGTCATCGCCGACCGGATCGAGCAGGGCGAGCCGGTGCCACAGGCCGCCGCCGGGCTCTTCGCCGCCGCGTGACGAACTGGCCTTCGGCCAAGGCCGGCACGGTCCATCGCGCCCTCATCCGCATCGGCTGGACGCTCAAGCGGCAGACCGGATCGCACCGCGTGCTGTCGCGCCCCGGATGGCAGGATGTGGTCTTCGCCTTCCACGACGGCGAGGAGATCGGGCCACGCATGCTGGCGCGGATCGCCAAGACGACGGGCCTGCGGCCGGACGATCTGTAGGCGGCGGCGCGCACGACCGACGACGCTGCGCGCCGCCCGCCTCGGCCGCGCCGACCGCGGCCTGGTGGATGCCGATCTCGGCGGCGGCCTGGTCAAGCAGCGCGTCGCGCGCCGCGGCGAAGGGCGGAGCGGCGGCTACCGGACCCTCATGGCCTTCCGGGCCGGCTCGCGCACCGTGTTCGTCTACGGCTTCGCCAAGAGCGAACGTGACAACATCGGGCCGGACGAGCTCGACTTCTGGCGCCGGGTCGCGCGCCGCGCTGGCGCTCGAACCCGGGCAAATGGCCGCGCTGCTGGCGCGGCGCGACTGGATCGAGGTGACCGATGACGAATGCTGGTGACGCCCGGCGCGGCCATCGCAGCAACCGCCTGGCCAAGCGCTGCACAAAACCGCCGCGGCGCTGCACGGCGTCGGCGCGCTGGACAAGAGCACCATGCGCGACCTCGACGCCTTCTGCCTGACGCCGGTCGCGCCGATGAGCGGCGCCGAGATCCAGGCGCTGCGCGCGCGGGAGGGTGTGGGCCAGGCCGTGCTGGCCGCGCCACCTGAACGTCGGGGCCAAGCTGGTCTGCGCCTGGGAACGCGGCGTGAAGCGGCCGAGTGGCCCATCGCTGAAGCCGCTCGTGCTCGCGCGGACCAAGGGGCTCAGCGCCATCACCTGAGGCCGGCGCCGACCGCCGCCGGATTGTCGTGCCCGGCGGGCTCTACAGGAAAATAGTCTTGCCACGAGACATGCTTCGGCGGCATGATGGCCGCCGGGCCGCCCCGCCGGCCCGTCGCTCCTTGAACCCGTGAATCCGCCCCCTTCGCCGCAGCCGAAATTTGCGCCCGCGGTGCCCTAAATTCCCTAAATTCTAAAATTGAATGCCATCCAACTATCTGCGATTCAACGAAAACTACCCTCATTCCACCCCTGAATTTTGAGGCGATTTGAGCCGCGCCCGGGGCCGGGCTGCCCGCCATCCCGCACCCCACGCGCCCCGCACCTGGTTTGTCCGAAAACCACATTCCGCGCCGCCGGGCCTCCCCGCCGGACCCCAGCCGGGAATGTCCGAAAACCGCATCCCGCGCCGCCCAACGGGGAATGTCCGAAAACGCGTCTCCGCCGCCCCGCCCGGCTCGTCCGAAAACGCGTCTCCGCCACCCCGCCCGGTTTGTCCGAAAACACCGCGCCGCCACCCGGGCCGTGCCCGCACGCCGACACCGCGCCGCCCACCAGCCCGGTTCGCCCGACCGCCCCCGCTACCCCTCCGCCGCCGCCAGGATCCGCAGCATGCGGTCGAACCGGTCGCCGGCGATCGCCACGGTGTCCAGCACGCCCTCCTCCAACTCGTCCTCCTGCGGCTCGCTCGATTGCAGGTCGATGCGGCCGGTCTTCGCCTTGCGCGTCTGCACCGTGCGCAGCCGGTCCGAGAGGAAGAACGCCATCGCGCGATAGAAGCGCAGCCCGAAGCCGGGATCCTCCTCGATCCTGGCGCTCAGCGCCGCCTTCGGAATCTCGAGCACCACGGCCGGCCCCGCGCCCGCGACGGTCGCCGAGGGCAGCGCGTTGTCGACGAAGCTCATCTCGCCGAGGATCTCGCCCGGCAGCAGCAGCGCGACGCGCCCCAGCCCCTCGACATCGACCGCGAGCCGGCCCTCGATCAGCAGGAAGACCGCCGCACTCGGCTGGTTCTGCCGAATGATCGCCTCGCGGTCGGCGACCGCGCGCTTGCGCCCGGCGCGCGCCAGCCATTCGACGTCGAGGTCGTCGAGCTGGCCGAGGATGTAGAGAACCTTGCGCATCGCGTCCCTTCACCCGAGCTGCCGGGCCGCCAGCTCGCGGAACAGCCCGGGCCGTTCCAGCAGCTCGGCGTAGCGACCTTCCTGCACCAGCCGCCCGCCATCGAGCACCAGGATGCGGTCGGCGCGCGCGATGGTCGAGAGCCGATGCGCCACCACCAGGCGCGACAGGCCGAGCCCCGCCACCGCCTCGGCCACCGCGGCCTGGGCGCGGTTGTCGAGCGCGCTGGTCGCCTCGTCCAGCAGCAGCAGCCGTGGCTTGCGGGCCAGCGCGCGGGCGATCAGCAGCCGCTGCCGCTGGCCGCCCGAGAGCGTGCCGCCACCCTCGGCCAGCACGGTGTACATGCCCATCGGCAGCGCCCGGATCTCGCGCCCGAGACCCGCGAGCTCGGCCGCCGCCCAGGCCTCGGCGAGGCCGAGCGGCCGCCCGGCGCCGATATTGTCGAGGATCGTGCCCGGCTGCAGCCGGCCATTCTGCAGCACCACGCCGATCTGCCGCCGCACCGCCGCGGCATCGAGCGTGTCGAGCGGCCTGCCGTCGAACAGCACCGCGCCCGCGCCCGGCCGCTCGAAGCCGAGCAGCAGCCGCAGGATGGTGCTCTTGCCGCTGCCGGAGGGCCCGACGATCGCGACGAACTCGCCGGGACGCAGCACGAAGGAGAGTTCCTGCAGCACCAGCGGGGCGTTCGGAGAATATGCAAAGGAGACGCGGCTGAACTCGCAGCCGCCGGCGAGCAGGCTCGGCACGGCGGCGCCCGATTCCGGCATCGCCTCGGTCACCGGCGCGGCGCGGGCTTCGAGCGGCAGCACCGGCAGCGCGCTGCTCACCGCCTGCAGCATCTGCGCGATGCCGGCCATCAGCTGGCCGAAGGCGGCGCTGAAGGCGAGCCAGGCGGCGATGCCGAAGACCGCGGGGGCGCGCAGCGGCTCGCCGATCGTCTCGGCCAGCGCCTCGGTCGTCTCGACCTGCTGGCGCAGCGTCTCGGTCAGCGCGGCGGCGGCGAGGAACAGCAGCGCGAGCGCGGCCGGCAGGATGAAGGCGAGGAAGACCTGCTGGCCCATGCGCAGCCTGAGGGACGCGACCCGTGCGCGGTGCTGCCGGGCATAGAGCCGCGCCCAGGCGGCGAAGGCGCGCTCGGTCGCGGCCGCCACCTTCAGCTTGGCGATGCCGCCGATGGTCTCCAGCACCAGGGCTTCGGTGCGGCCGCGATGCTCGGCCTGCTCGCGCTCGCGTGCCGCCTGCGGCCGGCAGAACCAGAGCCCGCCCAGCAGCGTGACCAGCGCGAGGCCGAGGCCGAGCAGCCCGAGCCTGAGGTTGCAGGCGAACATCACGGCGAGGTTTGCCAGCGCCGTCAGCCCGCCCAGCATGGCGCCCAGCCGCGCGCCGCCGAGATGCCGTCGCACCTGGTCCAGCAGCAGCACGCGGTCGGCGAGGTCGCCGGTGCCGAAGCGACGGAACAGCGCGACCGGCAGGCGCAGCAGCCGGTCCAGCAGCGCGGCCTGGGCGGCGAGGGTGACGCGCGCCTCGATCCGCTGCAGCAGCAGCCCGCGCGAGAGCTCGACCGCGCCGGCGGCGAGCGCCGCCACCACCACGCCGCCGCCCAGCATCAGCAGCGCGGTGCGGTCGGAGCGCGGCACGATGCCGGCCGCCAGCACGCCGAGCGCAATCGGCAGGGCAAGCCCCAGCAGCGCGGCGGCGAGCGAGAGCCAGAGCAGCGCCGCCCGCTCGCCGGAGAGGCCCGCCAGCGCCTGGCGCAACACCGCGCGCGGTGCGACCGGCGCAGCGGGCAGGCTGCGATAGGCCATCAGCGCCTCGGGCGCGAGCGTCTCGGCCGCGTCGCGCGCCAGGCGGTGGCTGCCGGCGGCGTCGTGCACGCGGTAGCCGCCCTGCGCGCGCAGCAGC
>Ga0114976_10001053_pt1 | contig 17236 bp, 17 predicted proteins | sample S_130805_EF_Meta_FD_87319 | JGI IMG/M metagenome (GOLD analysis project Ga0114976, IMG submission 87319) | Freshwater microbial communities from Lake Simoncouche, Canada to study carbon cycling - S_130805_EF_MetaG | ecosystem: Environmental > Aquatic > Freshwater > Lake | place: Lake...
TATTTATTAGCAAGATTGATGTCCACCTATCACCGTTTTTTAACTGGTGTAGAGATTCATCCAGGAGCCAAAATAGGTAGAAGATTTTTTATCGATCATGGCATGGGTGTAGTAATTGGTGAAACCGCAGTAATTGGTGATGATGTGATGTTTTATCACGGAGTAACACTGGGTGGAAGATCATTAAATAAAGGTAAAAGACATCCCACTATTGAAGATGGTGTCTTTGTAGGCGCTGGTGCCAAAATTTTAGGAAACATAACAATTGGAAAAAACGCAATTATCGGAGCTAACGCTGTGGTGACAAAGAATGTGTCATCAGACACAGTTGTGGTTGGCGCTGATCAAAGATTGATTACTAAAGCAGAATATGACTCTTCAGAAAGCTGGATGATCTAACAAACAGGAGTAGTATTTGGTCATGAGCACAATAAATTTAAATATTTCTTGGAAAGTTAAAAGTACCTGGAACCAAGCATCTAAAAATACTTTTTGGTGTTTGTTGGGTTGCTCAATTGGTGATTTTGGAACAATTGCTTTTTTCCAATACAATAAAATTGCCTGGCCAGTTATGGGCATTCTGATTCTGGCAATAATTAATGGCATAATCACATCAATTATTTTAGAAACTTTTATTTTGTCTCGCCAAATGGCATTGAACTTAGCTTTTAAAACAGCCATTGGAATGAGTTTAATTTCCATGATCTCAATGGAAGTTACTATGAATGTAACTGATGTTTTATTAACTGGGGGAGCAAAACTAACCTGGTGGGTTATCCCAATCATGTTGATTGTTGGTTTCTTAACCCCACTGCCATATAACTATTGGCGCCTACAAGCTTTAAATAAGTCCTGTCATTAACACTGCTTGAGCAGCATTTCTTCCAGGAATTCCACTAACTCCGCCGCCTCGTTTAGCACTTGCACCACTTATAAAGATGTTGGCAATGTCTGTTTCAACGCCCCATTTACCTTTCTCTTTCTCATTCTCAGCAAAAGGCCATTGTAATTCTCTTTGAAAAATGTTTCCTCGAGGTAAAAACACCGATTCATCGATATCTTGCGGAGTTTTAATCTCAATGCAAGGGTTGCCATCAGCATCAATTGCTAAACAGTCTTCTATTTTTTCACTGAAGAAAGAGTTCAAACCTTGCAGATAAAGTCTTTTTACTTCTTCTCTTTTCTTGTCATGGTCAATATCAAATAGGGAAGCAGGAGTATTCAATCCAAATAGAGTTATTGTTTGGTATCCCTTGTCTCTCAATTCTGGAGAAAGTATTGAATCATCAGTCAAAGTGTGACAATAAATTTCAGAGGGCAAAACCTTTGGAATTTTTCCTGATCTTGCTTCATTAAAAGATGTATCTAATTCAGATAATTTTTCATTAACGTGCAGAGTTCCTCTAAAAGCAAGACTTGGATCTTCCCCTGATTTAAGTTTAGGCAAACGCGTTAGCAACATGTTGATCTTTACTTGGCAGCCTTCCGTGTTTGATTCAACAGATCTACCTAAAGCCTTGTTAAGCACATCTGGTGCCATGTTGCTTAGTACAAATTTGGTGTTGATTTCTTTCAGGTTTCCATCTTTATCAAGATAGCTAACTTGAGCAGTCTTACCATCTGAAACCACTTTGGTTACTTTGCTGTTGGTTCTAATTACCGCACCATGTTGCAAGGCTTTTTCTTTAAGGGCTTTGCTTACTTGACCCATACCACCTTGGGGGACTTTCCACTCACCGTTGCCGTTCCCTATCAAGTGATAAAGAAAACATCTATTACCTAGTAATTCTTTATCTCTGCCATCTGTAAATGTTCCAATTAGCGCATCTGTTAGAACTACTCCTCGAACCACATCATTTTTAAAGAGTTTTTCAATAGTTTCAGTAATTGGTACCTTGAATAACCAGTTATAAGTTTCTTCATCAGTTGCAGCAATTACCTTGTTCTTTAATTCAGTTTGGCTAATTAAAGGTTCAAGTAGTGTTGGGGCAATTACTTGAGCTGCTTTTTCAATCCGGGTGTAAAAATCACTCCAGGAGTTGAATTCATCAATTGATCCGGTGACATTTTCAAATGATTGTTTTGTTTTTTCATCCCAATTTCTTTCAACTAAAAGTCCTATTTCTTTACCCTTTTCGCTAACTGGGGTGTATGAGCCAACAGTTCTGGAGATCAAATTAAGTTTTAAATCAAGTTCATCAATAATTTGCTGGGGCAGAAGAGAAACTAAGTATGAATAACGAGAAAGATTGGCGTCTAAACCTTTAAATGGTTTAACCGATACTGCAGCACCACCGGTTTCATTAAGGGCTTCTAAGACCAAAACTGATTTGTTGGCTTTAGCAAGATAAGCAGCACTAGTTAAACCGTTATGGCCTCCACCAAGAATTACGCAATCAAAAGTTTCAATCATAAATTCAAACTACTAGATGTAGGCCCCAATTAGAGCAGGCTTGGAATTTTTTGTTCAGCGAGGGCTCGGCTTATAGGGCGACTCTTGTTTAGATTAATTATGAACTTTTCATCAGGTACATAGAAATAGCCAGTTGCGCTCGATGAAGTCTTGCCACTAGCTCTGATTGTCTGATTCCAAGATCTTGGGAAACATCTGAGAATGTTCGTCTCTGGTAGAAAATTCCCAACGCGACGTCTTTGAGCGATTCTGGAAGTGTTTCGATGGCGTCAAGAAGTTTTTGGGCAGGAATCTTTGAGATCACTGCATCATCATCTTCTTCGAAGGAAATATCAAGATCAAAAAAATTGCTCATAGCCAAATCTCGCTCCTTAGTTTATTTAATCCTTGCCTCATTCCAATCCCCGCGGCTCCAACTAATTTACCCTGGCGATGATAAGTAAAAATAAAATCGCTATCAATTCTTCCATAAACGAGATTTACTTTGTCAGCAATCTTTGGTTCTCCATAAGAAAAAATACTTATATTGAATTGATCGCTCCAAAATGATGGAAGTGGGTTAAAAGGTTCTTCATGGTTGAATCCATCAACAGAGCCAGGTTTCACAGCATGTGAAATCTCACGACCGACTCGCTTGCCACCTTCAATGGGGATATTCCAATGTTCTATCCGGCGAGCAGGAATTTGTAGATTCACATACGGAAAGCGAGCAATATCTCCAACTACAAAGAAATTTTCAATGCATTTACCTTCTAAGTCTATTGCTCTAAGTGTCTTATCGGTGAGAACTCCATTTGCTTTGTCTAAACCATTTCCATCTAGCCACTCAGTATTTGGTAAAGAACCCACGGCTTCAATAAAAATATCGCATTCCAGGGAAGTTCCATCACCAAGAGATACGTGAGTTATAAATTTATCACCAATCAAATTCTCAATCGAATTATTCATATGAAAATGTATACCTTCAGCTTCGTGTCTCCGCTGAATTTCTTTTCCGAATAATTCACCAACAATCGGAGCCAATGGTACGGCCTCCATCGCGACTACATCAACTTTGCAATTTAACTTTCTTAAGGTTGCTGCTAGTTCTAATCCAATAAATCCCGCACCGAGAATAACAACATGTTTGCCAGGGGATACAGCAGAACGAATTCTTTTCGCATCATCATAAGTTCGAAGTGAAAAACGCCCTGATTGAACTGGATTTTGAAAATCCATTTTACGGGAGCGTAAGCCGGTTGCGGCAACAAGAAAATCATATGAGAGTTTCTGATTCGAATTAAGTGTAAGCTCATGGTTGCTAATATCTACCGATTGAGCTGGATTACCTAACATGAAATTCGCTCCCAATTCCTCCTTATTGATGTTGAACTCAATAGAATCAAAAGTTTTATCCTCTGCAAGTAGATCTTTCGATAGCGGTGGTCGATTATAAGGATAATGTTTTTCTGCTCCGACAATAGTTATTTCACCGGAAAATCCTGAACGCCTTAATGATTCCGCTGTGCGAAGCCCACCCATCGAAGCCCCGACAATCACGACTTTATTCAAAAAGACTTACCTCGATATACATTTCTTTGTTTTATTTTTCGGTGAAAGTGATCGCTTGCATGGGACATACGTCGGCTGCAGCTATGACGTTGGATTTTTCAGAATCGTCCGTTGTTGCAAGATATTCCAATTTATCTTCGGCATTAAGTTTGAAAATATTAGGAGCTTCAAATACACATTGGCCATAATGTTGGCACTTGTCCATATCGACTTTAACTTTGATCATTTTTTCTCCTTAATTGTTGAGGGATATAAATCTTTTGAAGGTGTTCGGATGCCGCGGAATTCCCAATCACCACCAAGAGCAGTGGAAATAACTTCCTCACTCTCAGTTGGTTGTGCTCCAACATCGTCGCGAAGCAAATGTCCTTCCCTAATTGTGTTGCTAAGTCGGCCAAGTCCATCAACTTCAACTTCAACTACGTCACCAATTTGCACTGGGCGTGAATGTGCAGGTGTACCTGAAAAGATCATGTCGCCAGGAACAAGTGTTATCGTTCTTGCTATATCTGCAACAAGATAGTTCATATCCCATTCCATATTGTTAGTGTTGTCTTCCTGCTTTAATACGCCATTTACATAAGTTCTAATCATCTTGTTTCGAAAATCCCAATCAGTTACAATCCCTGGTCCTACTGGAGCCAATGAATCTGCTCCTTTAACCCGGAGCATAGAACCAGCATCGGTATCTCTGAAGTCGTGAAGTCCAAAGTCATTTCCAACGCTATACCCAGCGATATATTCATGAGCTTCACTTTTTGAAATATCTTTACAGGTTTTACCTATGATGATGACAATCTCACCTTCGTAATTTAGCCACTTACATCTCTTGGGTCTAATCACATCACCATTGTGAGAATTAAGTGAAGTAATTGGTTTATGGAAATAGGTCGGGGCTGCAGGTAATTTGGTTAAGAATTCTTTTGTTCGACTTTCATAATTAAGATGTACGGCAATAATCTTGGTTGGAATTGCAGGTGGCAAATGATGTGCAACTTTAATTGCAAATGTGCGCCCATCATCAGCTAGAAGTGAATCGCCTTGGCGCTTGACTTTTAATGCCTTGTGATCAACTTCGATTCTTCTGTATTCAGTCACGCGAGAGCACCAAATCTTTGGGTTGTGCAAATCCGTTCGCCGGCTCTGGAAAATAGACGTGAACTTGACCTGTTCCTACTGAATTTTCATATTCGCTATATAGAACTCCTATAGATTTATTATTTTCTTCTCCAAGAGCACCCGCCATTGACAAGTAATGGAAGAAACCAGCTTCTGGTTTGTATTTTCTAAAAGTATCGAAGTCTTCAAGAATGGCTGCGTGATTTCCTTCTTTCATCCATTCAAGGACCTTGAGGTCATATTTATATGCCTCGGGTGTGTAAATATGAATAGGATCACTAGCTTCATGTTTACGTAAGTCTCGTAATTTATGGAAGGTGTGTGATAGTGCGCCCGAAGCAATTAAAACTACTTTGCGGTCGCTGTCTCGAATTGCTTCACCAATAGCTCTACCTGCACGAATGAAATCTTCAGGAGTTCCGGTCTGACAAACGGACAAACTTATCCATTTTTTATCATCTAGTCCTCGACCTAGATAATGCCAAAGATTTAAAGTTGCATAAAAGATTGGAAGATGGGGATCTGCAATTGGAGTGATCCAAGTACCATTCTTTTCGTCATATTTTGAAATCAAATTTGCGAGTTCTGGATCACCCTTAATGTAATAGGGAATTTGTGTCATTCCTCTTGGTAATTCTTCGGATGTAAAAAGTCCAGATCGCTCCGCTGCAGATGTAATTACAAATTCAACAGTTGTTGCCCAATGACTATCTAGCACAATTACAGTGTCGTAATCTAGAACTTCGAAAACCTCTTTACGAAGCCGTTTCAGTCCAGGAACCAGACTGATTTCCTGTCCGTGATTTAAATCTTTTCTAACTATTTCAGGCAACATTATTGTTGGCACATGAGCCAAAAGAGCTGCTCCAACCACTTTTCCCATTGCTATTCCTTCCATCCGTTTGGTGCTATCACCGTGTTTTTAACATCTGCGTAGAAATCAAAAGACCAAGTTCCTCCATCGCGACCAATTCCTGATTTTTTAGAGCCTCCAAAAGGTGCGCGAAGATCTCTTACGAAAAAGCAATTTACCCAGATAGTTCCAGCAACGATATTTTTAGTTATTTTCGAGGCATGTTCACGATTACCGGAAACTACCACAGCGGCAAGCCCGAAATCAGTATCATTTGCAAGGTCAATTACTTCATCATCCGTCAAAAATGTTTGCAAGCAAAGTACTGGACCAAATACTTCTTCACGGAAAATCTCACTATTTTTCTTTGGGTTCATCACAAGTGTTGGTTGATAAAACAGTCCACCTAATTCCTTGTTTGGTTGACCCCCAAGAACTACATTCGCTCCTTCTTTTTTTGCACGTTCAACAAATCCTGCTATTCGAGTGAAGTGATCAAGATGTATTTGTGGTCCAATTTGAGTTTCATCTATTCGCGGGTCACCTTGTCTAATCTTCTTTGCTTTTTCAATGAAAAGTTCCGCAAATTTATCTGCAACTTTTTGATGCACAAGGAGTCGAGTTCCAGAAAGACAAACTTGACCAGCATTGTCATATTGCTCGACGGCTAAAGTAGAAGCCAGATCCAAATCAGCATCTTCTAAAACGATTAGTGGACTCTTTCCTCCAAGTTCAAAAGAAATTGGCGTAAGATTTTCAGCAGCGGCTTTAGCAATTATTTTTGCGGTTGGCACTGATCCGGTAAAAGAGATTCGAGAAATACCAGGGTGTTTAGTTAGCGCTGCCCCTGCTTGACTTCCAAGTCCGAAAACAACATTAAAAACACCTTTAGGTATTCCAGCCTTGATTGTGAGATCAGCAAAAAATGATGCAGTGAGTGGAGTCCATTCAGCAGGTTTAAGTACGACCGTATCGCCTGCGGCAAGTGCTGGGCCGATTTTCCAAGTAGCAAGCATTAGTGGGGCATTCCAAGGTGTAATGAGTGCTGCGACACCAGATGGATCCCATGAAACATTGTTTACGTGTCCACGGGTTTCAAAAGGTTCATGTTTAAGTTCATTGCTCGCCCATTCAGCAAAAAAACGTATATTTGCAGCTACTCTGGGCATCACACCTTTTCGGTGCGAGCGAAGAAGTGAGCCATTATCGAGCGTTTCAATTTGCGAAAGTGTTTCAATATTTTCTTCAATTAACTTTGCAAGTTTTTCTAATTTTTCACCCCGACCAGATGGCCCAAGGTCTCGCCAAGAAGGAAATGCTTTGCGAGCTGCCGTGACTGCCAGATCAACTTCGCTTGAATCTCCAAGAGCGAAATCTCCAAGAAATTGACCATCAATTGGAGATGTGTTTCGAAGTGTTTGAGAAGATACGATGCGTTCACCATTGATGAAATGACACGTAGAGATTTCAACACCTGCGACCACAATGCTCGTCATCTCACACCATTTCAACTACGCTGGCGACAATCTTTCGATTATCATATTCGTTAGGATACTAACGACAGGTTTAGATTACTCTAGATTGGGTGAACTGTGAAGCCTGAATTCTTAAAGTTTAAATGTCAGGGTAAAGGGCAATTTTATGCGTAGTTCTCGACCACGAATAGCTATACCTGCTCGGTTGGCCGAATCAACATCGGTTACCAGATTTGGCGCAGTCGTCACCGCGCGAAAACTAGCAGAATTGATTTGGGATGCCGGAGGGGAACCAATTTCATTTCTTCCAGTTGAATCGGAAGACTGGCGAGAGCGACTCGAAGGCTTTCAAGGAATTTTATTACCTGGTGGGGCAGATATTGATCCACAACTTTATGGTCAAAGTCATAATTCAAATGAACTTTACGGAATCGATTCTTTGCAGGACGAGTGCGATATTTCACTAGTACATTATGCTCTTCAGTCAGAAATTCCACTGTTTACAATTTGTCGAGGTACACAAGTTGCCAATGTCGCACTAGGTGGAACCTTAATGCAGCATATGGATAAACCACATTTAAATGAAGTATCAACCATTGAATTCAAATCCATCGATTCAGATTTGGGCGTGAAGGATGCTTCTCTATTGATTTCGTGCTTTCACCACCAATCAATTGACACGTTGGCGCAAGGAATTTCACCATTGGCATTTGCAAGTGAAGGTCATGTTGAAGCAGTTCGATACCCAAGTAATTCATGGGCTTTTGGAGTGCAGTGGCATCCAGAAGATAATTATAAGGAAGTTTCAGGTCAACTTGAAATCGTAAAAGCTTTTGTAAATGCGGCTAGAGATTAAATATCTTTAGATTTTACTTTTTGCGACTTTAGTGTAACGCTTCTAAGTGCATCTGCCATAGCTTTTTTAGTAGACGAATTAAGTGATGAAGTTAAATAAATCTCCTGTTTATTAAACTTGGGAAAGATATTTTTCATCAACTTCTTGCCATTTTTTGTTATACTCACCAGCATGAGGCGACGATCAATCTTGCTCTGATTTTTTACAATCAAACCATCTCTCTTTAAGGTTTTTAGTACACCGGAAAGTGTCGCTTTGGAAGTGCCAACTTCTATGGCAATTTCGCGAGTTTCGATCGTATCCCACACCCAAACCACCCAAAGTACGACAAATCCTGTCCAGGAGAGGCCATGCCTCTTAAGAACTTCGCGTTCGAAGTGATTTCTAGCCGAATTTGCTGCACGAAATAGATTTGAGATAACTTCCATAGATTTAAAGTCAATTTTCATTCCTTTTAAGAGAGTTGAAACTTGTCTTTCGGTCTCGTCGAGGGTGTGAGCGGCTGTCATGAAGAGAAATCTATCTGACTAGGTAACCATAATTAACACGGCATGTACACAAGCATTCACAATTTGAAGTTTCGCTGATACTCTTTTCATTCGTATCCAAACGAAAGGTAAACACAATGGGTTCAGAAATCAATCTTTCAAATCTTGATCTCTTTGATTCAGGAGCTCCTTGGACAGTATTTTCCGACTTAAGGGAAACGCAACCTCTTCACTGGAGTGACGAAATTTCTCCTAGCCACGGTTTCTGGTCAGTAACGCGATACCACGACATAGTCAGAGTTTTGCGCGATCCTGAAACTTTTACGAGCGAGCGATTTACCAATTTGGAAGAGGTAGATGCAGAACAAGAAGAAGCACGTCGTTCACTTCTTGAAACTGATGGCGCTCGCCATAGAGCACTTCGTCGATTACTCCAAGGTCAGTTCACTCCCGCTGCAGTTGCACATTATGAAACTTTTTTACGAGGGCTAACTGCGACTACCCTCGACAACGCATTTGCAAAAGGTGAATTCGATTTTGTTCGCGAAGTTGCTTCAGATTTTCCAATAAACGTTTTAGCCAAACTTTTAGATGTTCCCGTAGAAGACAATAAACAGTTGATTGACTGGGGTAATCGCATGATTGGTTTTGATGATCCTGAACATGCAGATGTCTTAATTAGCAATCCTGAGAGCGAGAAATATCGCTTAGTACCATTTAGATCTCCTGCAGCTCTTGAAGTTTTTGCATACGGAGATTCGTTGGCAAAAGAACGTCGAGGAAAAAAAGGGACTGATTTGGTATCAGTACTTGTAAATGGCGACATGAGCGATGGTGTTGCGCTAAGTGAACGTGACTTTCATACCAATTTTCTCTTACTAGTAGTAGCTGGTAACGAGACAACACGACATACTATTTCTCATACGATGATAAATCTGATTAAAAATCCAGGACAGTTGAGAAAGTTACAGGAAAACCCAGAATTAATTCCATGGGCGGTGGAAGAATTTTTGAGATTTGCAAGCCCAGTTTATCACTTTAGACGAACTGCAACAAAAGATATTGAGATACATGGAACAAAAATAAAATCTGGGGAAAAGATAGTAACTTGGTTTGCGTCTGGCAATCGAGACAATAAAATATTTGAAAGGGCTAACGAATTTGATGTTACTCGTAACCCAAATGAACATATGACTTTTGGACGAGGCGGTCCTCACATGTGTTTAGGAAATGCTTTAGCCAGAATTGAGCTTAGAGTTATGTTTGAAGACTTAATATCAAGAATTGATTCTATGGAATTAACTGGTCCCGTTGATTACCTAAGATCAAATTTTGTTCATGGGATTAAGAGAATGCCCGTGAGAGTTAAGATTTGCTAAATTAATTTTGCCACTGACTTCAAAAAAGCATCAATAGTTTTGTAGGTTCGTTCCCGCGCTGCTGTTTCAATTGCAACTGTTTGGGCATACATAATTTCAGGGTCTTGCCCATTTTCGACTACTAATTTATATCCGCCCCAATCAAGCCAGAGTTTTAAAGATTGAGCAGTAACTTCAGGATGAAATTGGAGTGCAAGTGAGTTTTGTATTACAAAAGCTTGAGAGGCAATTGGATTTCGCGCAATCTCTTTTGCCTCAGGTGGTAATTTCCACCTGTCATAATGAAACTGAAACCATGGTCCATCTGAAACTAATGTTGTGTCTTCACTCCAAATCGATTTCCACCCAATTTCACATTGTGGAGCTCTAGACACGGATCCACCCATAGCTCTGGCAATTAATTGCCCACCAAAACATATTCCAAGCATTGGTTTTCCCGATTTAACTATTGAGGCGACCCATTCCAATTCTGGAATAAGCCAATTGCCTATGCATTCGTCATCCCATGCTCCCCATGGCGCACCAAGTGAAACGATGAGGTCGTAATCATCAGCCGACGGGAATTTGAAATCTACATTTGGGGATCGAAAAAAATCCGCAGCCACCACAACTTTTTCATGTATCTCGAAGCCATGGTGTCGAAGTCTGTCTGCAACTGGGCCTGGAGGGGAGACGTGGTCATGTTCAATAATCAGCGCCTTCAAGGACCCCTCCTTAAATAAACGGGTAGAACATTAGGAATTAAAAAAAATCAAGAATTGCTTGCCAACATTACACCACTAGGCTCTAGAATATCGTTAGCGTCCTAATGAAAAACATATCAGTGATGAGGAATCTGTCATGACAAACGAATATACGGAACTAAAACAGGAATTGCAGAGACTCGGTGTTGATGTCTTACAGGTTATGTACGCTGACGTACTTGGTATGGCTCGATCAAAGTATGTGCTTACCACCGAACTTGAAAAAGGATTAGGCCACGGACCTTCTTTTTGTCAAGGGGTTTGGGTAACAACAAATCGTGGTGGGGTATTGGATGCAGGAAATATTGCTTCTGATGGACTTCAGGATTTTGTAACTAAAGTTGGGACCAGCAGTGTGCGAATGGTTCCTTATGAAGCTGGAATTGCATGCACAGTAGTTGATGCATTTAATCCAGATTCATCTGAAAATCAATTCGCTCCTCGAACTGTATTGAAGAAAATTATTCAAGGTTATGCCAAACATGGCTTAATTCCAGTTGTAGGTCCAGAACTTGAGTTCTACTTTGCAAAGCAGGTTGATGGCAATTATTCAAGGACTCACGAAAATGTTGGATTTGTTTATACAACGGGTTCGATGGTTGATCCAAATGGAACGTTCCTTCGAGCTTTACGTGCAATTGACCAGATGAACCTCGGTGCATTTGCGGGCAATCACGAATTTAGTCCAAGTCAATATGAAATTAATCTCTGGCATGGTGAAGCACTTGATGCTGCAGATCGCACCTTTTTGTTTAAAAATACAATTAAAGATTTAGTATATCGAGAAGGAAAGATTGCAACTTTCATGGGCAAGCCATGGAGTGACGAAGGTGGTAGCGGATTTCATTTACATTTCTCTGTTACAGATAAAAATGGTAATAACAAGATGCACAATCAAAATGGAGGACTTTCTAGTATTGCAAATTCCATCATTGCAGGAATTCTTGAAAATGCTGCGGCAATTACAGCATTAACTAATCCAACAGTTAATGCCTTTAAGCGTCTCGGACCAGATACCCTTGCTCCCTATCGTGCGAACTGGGGCTTTGATAACAGAAGTTGCCTGATTCGCATTCCACCTGAACGCGAAAGTGGAACAAGACTTGAAGTTCGCGTTGGCGATGGTGCCGCTAATCCTTATTTGCTGATTGCTGCAATTCTTGCCGCAGGCCTGGATGGAATTGAGCGTGAATTGGTATGTCCTGATCCTGCAGTTGGGTTAGCTTATGACATGGAATCTGCACCTATTTTGCCTATGACATTTAAAGATGCACTTGATGCACTTGAGTCAAATATTCATATGAAGAAACAGCTTTCGCCTCAGCTTATTGAGACTTTTCTAGTTCTCAAGCGCGAAGAAATCCAACGATATGAAGGTGAAGTAAAAGATCCTTCAACACGAGAAGTTACAAAATGGGAACAAGATGAATATTTACTTCACTTCTAGACATTTGGATTTGATTTATCAAGCAAAAGTTTCCCACCGTTGAAAGTTACTCCTACTTCGCGGTAGTAACCGCCAATGATTTCTTTTATAGGTAAGATAGATGCGAGTTCGTCCCATGGTGAATCAAATAATTCAAGTTCTGCTTCGCCAACCCAAGGTTGACCTAAATCAGCATCTACTCCACCCATAGTGATTAATTGGTCAAGGGAATTACCTAATCCAGGAGTTATTGATGGGACCCATCTGTTATGTAACATTGGATGCCCATTAACAAATCCATTATGAGGTGAAGGCTTCTTCAAGGTTATGCGAGCAGTAGCTAATCTGTAGTCGTAAGCCGCAAGACTTGCACCTAATTGTGCTCCCTGCTCAAGTTTTGGAGTCGCTTTACCATGATTAAAGATTCGAGTTACACCAATGGACCCAAACTTTTTTGGATATCCCTGAAACCAACCTCTTGCTAACGAAAAATCTTTTGTAACCCAAATAGACACACATCTGCTATAAGTTTCACCTTTGTATTTGCACCTAATGACTGCAAATGCCTCTAGATATTGAGAGCGAAGCGGGTCGAGGAGTTCGGATTTTGAAATCGAACAACTTTGCCAATCTGCCCAAATGAGAGCGACTGCACCAGGCTCTTCATCGGCAAGTTCTATTCCGTCAGGCAATAAAGACTTAACGTTTTCATGATCAGTTAGGTACTCAACTGTGAGTAGATTTCCAGAGTAGAACCAGGGCATTTCGGGAGCAATTGAGCTTTTGCCCGTGCGGGTCCGCGGAGCGAAGAATCCTTCCAGCGATGAAGTCATCTAATTTTCCTTTCCGGACTTTTGAAGAATATCGCACAAATCTGAATAAGTGCTTGACATGAGCGATTTATAGGAGGAAACTATCCTAAAATCGTTCGTATCAGAACGATTATGACACGGCGTTAGGGGAAAAGTTATGGCTCGTTCAGGAAATTCACTTGGTAAAGGAAAACTTGGAGTTTTTAGCATCGTTTTCTTCGTAGTTGCAGCGTCAGCCCCACTGGTTGGAATGACTGGAGCAGTTCCTGTAGCAATGGTTCTTGGTAATGGTGCCGCAACACCTGGCGCATACTTAATGGCCGGAATCACATTATTGATTTTTTCAATTGGATATGCAGCAATGAGTAATCATGTAACAAATACGGGTGCTTTCTTTGCCTTTGTTGGACGTGGACTTGGGGTACGAGCTGGCGTGGCATCTTCCTATGCTTCCTTGGTCGCTTATATAACTGTTCAGTTAGCAATTTATGGTTTCTTTGGTCTCGTGATGAACATTACGCTTTCGAGTTATGGAATTAATCTTGCTTGGTGGGCGTGGGCTCTTATAGCTTGGGCGATTGCAACATCGCTTTCAATCCTTAGTGTTGATGTGGGTGCAAAAATTCTTGGAACACTACTTGTATTGGAAGTACTATCACTAATTATCGTTGCTTTAGTAATTTTTGCAAAAGGTGGACCTGAGCCAATCGACTTTGGAGCCTCGTTTAATCCTGCGAATATCTTTTCAGGTGGTTTTGCTGGGACTGCTGGCATTGCACTTGCGTTTGCTTTCGCATCCTTTATTGGCTTTGAAGCGACTGCAATTTATGGTGAGGAATCAAAGAATCCAAAGAAGGATGTTCCAAAAGCAACTTACCTAGCAATCATTTTCATTTCCATTCTTTTTGCTCTTGTTTCATTTGCGATGGTAATTGGAATGGGTGCAAGCAAGTCAATCGAAGAGGTCCTTGCTCGATCTGGTGAATTGGCCGATCCTGCAGGAGTGCTTTTCAGTCTGGGCGGTCAATATGTCGGCAGTTGGATCGTGGATCTAATGAAGATATTTGTAATTACATCTTTGTTTGCTGGTTTGCTTGCATTCCAAAACGCGGCTTCCAGATATTTCTACGCGATGGGTCGCGCGGGTGTAATGCCTTCTAAACTCGCGTCAACCAATTCTGCAGGCGCGCCTCAACAGGCATCTTTAGTTACATCACTGATAACCGGTGCTGTAATTGTGATTTTTGCAGCAGCTGGATTAGATCCATATACAAAACTCTTTAGCTGGATGAGTGGTATTTCAGTTATTGCAATTGTAGTCGTAGAGATTTTAGTATCCGTTGCAGTTTTACGATTCTTCAATACTCAATCTGGTTCAAATGTTTGGAAAACAAAGGTTGCACCGATTGCTTCAATAGTGTTGTTATTGATAAGTCTTTATCTGTTAATGGCACGTTTTAATCTTTTGGCTGGAACCGTGCCACCAAATGTAGATCCAACTCTTCCTGAAAGCGCTTGGAAGCTTTCAGCTTTGGGATGGTTCTTAGTACTGGTGCCCTTTATTGCCCTAGTGATTGGTTATGTTGTGGCAACTGTTTCTAAGAAGAACCACGCATCACTTAGCAAAGACTTTGCCTAAAAATCAAATATGGGTATAAGAGGAGCGTGCCAAAAAGTTAACCAAGTTAAGTCTCTTTATCGTGATTGAGACAATTACAGGTTGGCAAAGTTTGGTTTCTACATTGTCACTCTCAACGACTCACCTCATCGGGAGTGACAGACTTTCTAGTCCAGAACAAATCCCAGTAGTAAGTCCTGCCACAGGGAAAGTTATTGGAAGCATCCCTCGGGGAACTAAAGTTGAGATTGATCTTGCAGTTTCTGCAGCTCGTCGCGCATTTGATTTAGGCCCGTGGCCAAAAATGTCACCGCGGGAACGAAAAGAATATATGTTAAAGTTTGCCGACAATATTGAAAAACATAGAGATGAGTTAGCAGCTCTGGTTACACTTGAAATGGGTAAGCCAATAAGTGATTCCTGGGGAATAGAACTAAGAGCTTTAATTAGAACAATTCAGTGGTTTGCTGAAATGGCTGACAAAATTTATGACGAGACACCTCAAGTTGGAGAAGATGCAGTAGCCCTTATCACTAGAGAACCTGTTGGGGTAGTGGGTGTGGTTACGCCCTGGAATTTTCCGCTGACTTTAACTGCATGGAAAATTGCGCCAGCATTAGCAGTTGGATGCACGTTAGTAGTTAAGCCATCAGAAATTTCTTCACTTTCAGTTATTCGTCTTGCAGAGTTAGCTCTTGAATCAGGAATTCCTGCTGGAGTCATAAATGTCGTCACAGGCATTGGACCAGAAGCTGGCAAAGAACTTGGAATGCACAACGATGTCGATGCACTTGCCTTTACTGGTTCAACTGCAACGGGACGCCAATTTCTGCACTACGCAGCTGATTCAAACTTGAAGCACGTGTGGTTAGAACTAGGTGGAAAGTCGGCAAACATTGTTTTCGAAGATGCACCAGACATGGAGGCTGCTGCCCAAGCAGCAGCATGGGGAATTCGGTTTAACTCTGGCCAGATGTGTACGGCACCAACAAGACTGTTGTTGCAAAGTTCGATTGCAAAAACTTTTACCGATCGTGTTGCCCAGATTCTCAAAGAAGTAAAAATTGGTGATCCATTTGACCCTTCAACACAAATGGGACCGATTGCCAATGCTAAACAATTAAATACGATAAAAAAATACGTCGATTCGGCGCGTTCCCGAAATGTAGAAGAAATCTTAAAAGGTTCTGAGGTTGAAAAAGATGGATTCTGGTTTACTCCTACTGTATTTGGTTCAGTATCGCCTGATGATTCACTAGCGCAAGAAGAAATTTTTGGACCAGTTCTCACAGTAATGACTTTTGAGACAGAAAAAGAAGCAATTCAAATTGCAAATAATTCAGTTTATGGATTAGCTGCTGCGATTTGGACGTCTAACTTATCTAGAGCACACAAAGTTTCGCGCAAGTTGAAAGCTGGAACTGTTTGGGTAAATTGCTATGAAGAAGGCGATATGACTGTCCCATTCGGCGGGATGAAGCGTTCCGGCAATGGTAGAGATAAGTCTATTCATGCATTAGAAAAATACTTAGAAATGAAGACAACCTGGGTTCAACTCTAGTCTCTGGACTAATATGCTGGCCCAAATGTTAGGAGCCTAATGACTACCATGCCAAAGATTCTTGTTGTTGTGCACGATATCGATGACAACCTTAATGAGATGGCTAACCCAATCGCTGAGGCCGGAATTCTCATGGACACCTGGGATGTTCAAAATGACAGTGTCGGCCGCCCAGACTTAGAAAAACTTGAGCAGTATTCTGGAATCATTTCCCTTGGTGCACACGCGGGCGTTCTCGAAGAAGAGAAACATTCGTGGATGAGTCATGAGCGCAAGATCATGCAATGGTCGTTAGCCACCGAGACTCCGCTACTTGGACTTTGCTTTGGTTCGCAACTGCTCGCCTCGGCTGCTGGAAGTCGAGTCTATAGAGCCGAGAATGGCGAATTTGCTTGGACAAAAGTTGACATGTTGCCTGAAGCCTCTAGCGATCCAGTGATCGGTGCTTTGGGTGATACCGCCGACGCATTTCAGTTTCACTATGACAGTTTTGATTTACCGGAAAACGCAGTTCTGCTGGGCGAAAGCAACGGAACAATCGAAGCGTTCAGAGTTGGTTCAAGCGCTTGGGCAACCCAGTTTCATCCCGAAGTCGGCCTTTCTCAGCAGTTGGCATGGCTAAGTACTTACCGCGGAGCATTTATTCGCGAGGGAATCGACATCGATGAGCAGATTGCCAAGTCGCACGAGCTTGCGGCGAGCTACCGCAAGCAAGCGTGGGACTTATCCGCGGCTTTTGCAAAACAGGTTCTTGACTTCCACAACCGGTAGTTCGAGAACTCGTGGCCCCACAGATTAAAAGTTCTTTACTGCCAGAGCGTAGAACTATTTCCGGCTTATAGGGCGACTCTTCTTAAAATTGAGCGAAGCGGGACAAATTCCCGCCTCATTTTGTTATTTCTTTTGGAATCATTTCTGACAAAACTGATCTCAATTTAGCCA
>Ga0114976_10001055_pt1 | contig 17216 bp, 17 predicted proteins | sample S_130805_EF_Meta_FD_87319 | JGI IMG/M metagenome (GOLD analysis project Ga0114976, IMG submission 87319) | Freshwater microbial communities from Lake Simoncouche, Canada to study carbon cycling - S_130805_EF_MetaG | ecosystem: Environmental > Aquatic > Freshwater > Lake | place: Lake...
CTCACATAGCTGAACATCGAACTCGTCTGCCGATCCGATCCGCGCATCGTCGCACCCGCCGCCACCATCAGCAGCGAATCAGACCATGACCGATCTGAACAGACGAATTTCCGCAGCCTGTTAGAACTCCTCCAGCAGCCGCCCGAACCCGGCCACCTTGTCGGTGATCCCGTTCGCCCGGAGCGCGTGCCAGTAGGTCGCGGTGTTGATCGCGATCACCGGCTTGCCGAGCCAGAGCTCGGCCGCCGCCGCCAGCCGCACCATCGACAGGTTGGTGCCAACCTGGACCAGCGCATCGACGTCGTCGCCATCCAGCCGGCGCAGCGCCTCGCGGCACTGTGCCGGCGTCACCTTGGCGATGCCCGTCCAGCTCGGGCATTGCAGGGCGAGGTCGCGCACCACCTCGAAGCCCTGCTCCTCGAAATACCCGCGCACCGCCTCGTTCATCACCGGCCAATAGGGCGAGAGGACCGCGATCCGCTGCACCTCGCCATACCCGCGCAGCGCCGCCGTGCAGGCGTGGCTGCCGACGCTGATGCCGACCCCGGCGACCTCCTCGACCGAGCGGATGAAGGCATCCGCCCCCTTCACCCCGCCGAAGAAGGTCACCGCCGACATCCCCATCACCAGGTAGTCCGGATGGCAGGTCATGACGCTGCGCACGGCGTCGAGCACGTTGTCGCCGATCACCTGGATGCCGGCCCGGAAGCTCTCGTTCGAGACCGCATCGGCATCAGGGGTGAAGATCCGGCTGTAGTGGTTCGTCACCCCGACCGGCCGCATGGCGTCGAAATCCGGCTGCACCACGGTGTTGGTGGAGGGGCCCGTGACCCCGAAGACCCGCCGCCAGCCCAGCACGTCCGTCATCACGCCCTCCTTGATCCCAAGCCCGTCCCCCGGCATCACAGGCAGGCTGACCCGGGCGGGCCTGTAGCTCAATGGTCAGAGCGGACCGCTCATAACGGTTTGGTTGCAGGTTCGAGTCCTGCCGGGCCCATCGGGCGGCCTTAAGCCCGGATCAACCGAAATCCCGTAAGGCGGGCACCGTCCCAGCCCATGCGGTGAATCATGTCGGATGTCACGGAGCCGGTTGCTCCGCCCTTGGCGCGCGAGATGCCGGCGGCGCGCCGGCCGGCCGCCAGCCTCGGCGGGCTGCGCGACCGCGTGGCGACGAAGCCGCCCCAGGGCCGCCGTCCCTGGCGCCTGCTGGCCGCGCTCGGCCTGCTGGGCGCCGGCCTGCTGGCGATCGCCGACGACCTGCTGACCCTGACCACCGACCATGCCGTCGTCACCGGCTATGCCGTCGGCGTGCAGAGCCCGATCGCCGGCCGGGTCGCCGGGCTCGCGGTGCGCCAGGGCGCGCTGGTCGAGGCCGGCGCGCCGATCGCCACCATCGAGAACGACCGCGCCGACCCCGCCCGGGTCGCCGAGCTCACCGGCCGGCTCGCCCGCGCCCGGGCCGAGCAGGCGGCGAACGAGGCGGCACTCGCCGCGCTCGACCAGCTCTCGGCCGAGCTGCGCGAGCGCCAGGCCCGCCATGTCGCGGTCGCCGAGCAGTGGTACGCCGCCCAGACCCGCCAGGCCCAGGGCCAGCTCGCCGCCGCCGAGGCCCGGGTGCAGCGCACCGAGCGCGACCGCGAGCGCAAGGAGAAGCTCGGCAGCGCCGGCTTCGCGACCGGCGCCGATCTCGAGCAGGCGCGCATGGAGGCGACCGTGGCGCGCGAGCAGGTGGCCGCGATCCGCGCCCAGGTCGCCGCACTCGCCACCCAGCGCGCCGCCGTGCCGCAGGGCATCTTCATGGAGGCCGGCCATAGCGGCGCCGGCTATGCCGCGCAGCGCCTGGATGAGGTGCGGCTGCGCCAGGCCGAATTGCGCCGCGCGACCGGGGCGCTGGCGGCCGAGATCACGGCGCTGGCGCCGCAGCTTGCCGAGGCCGAGGCGGTCCTCGCGGCCCGCCGCACGGCGAGCCTGACCGCGCCCGCTGCCGGCATGGTCTGGCGCGTGCTGGCGCAGGATGGCGAACGCCTGGCCGAGGGGGCTTCGGTCGCCGAGCTGGTCGAATGCCGCGCCGCCTTCCTGCTCGCCGCCCTGCCGCAATCGGGCGCCGCGGACGTGCGGCCCGGCCAGGCGGCGCGCGTCCGGCTCGACGGCGACCGGGCCGATTTCCAAGGCACCGTCGCGGCCGTCCTCGGCGGCACCGCCGCGGCCGAGCGCGGCAACCTTGCCGCCGTGCCGACCCAGCCGCGCGGTGGCACGGTGCTGGTCCGCGTGGCGCTGCCCGAGGCGGCGCTGGCCGAGGGCTGCCCGGTCGGTCGCGTCGCGCGGCTGGTGCTGCCGCCGGCCGAGGGCGGCGTGCTGGCGGGCCTCGCCGCGCTGCTGCCCTGATGCTGGACTTCATCGCGCCGGCCTGCTTCGCGCTCGGCATCCCGCTGCTCGGCTTCGCGCTGCTCGGGCCGCAGTCGCAGACGGCGCGGGTGATCGCGGTGGCGATGGGGCTGGCGACGGCGCTGCGCTACATGCTCTGGCGCTGGTCGGCGCCGCTGCCGGATGCGACCTGGCTCGAGATCCTATGGTCGCACGGCTTCCTGGTCGCCGAGACGGCGTCGACCATCTCCGGCGCCCTGGTCATGGTGTTCCTGTCGCGCACGATCGACCGCTCGCCCGAGGCCGATGCCGGCGCGCAGTCGCCGCTGCAGCAGGCGCCGGTCGACGTCTTCATCTGCACCTACAACGAGGGCTACGAGATCCTCGAGCGCACCATCCTCGGTGCGCTGCGCATCGAGCACCCCGACCTGCGGGTCTGGGTGCTGGATGATGGCGCTCGCGACTGGGTGCGGGATCTCGCCGCCGAGCTGGGGGCGAAGTACGTCCGGCGCGTGCAGGGCAAGCACGCCAAGGCCGGCAACGTGAACAACGGGCTGGCACACGCGCTGGCGACCGGCCGGCCGCCCGAATTCGTGCTGCTGCTGGACGCCGATTTCGTCGCCAACCGGCGCATCCTCACGCGCACCCTGCCGCTCTTCACGCCCGCCGATGTCGGCATCGTCCAGACGCCGCAGCATTTCTTCAACGCCGACCCGCTGCAGACCAACCTGCTGATGGCGCGCGAATGGCCGGACGAGCAGCGCTTCTTCTTCAACGTGCTGATGCCCTGCAAGGATGCCTGGGGCGCGGCCTTCTGCTGCGGCACCTCGGCGGTGTTCCGGGTGCAGGCGCTGGTCGAAGCCGGCGGCATGGCGACCGAGACGGTCACCGAGGACATGCTGACCACCTTTCGGCTGCAGGAATATGGCTGGCGCACGGTCTTCCTGAACGAGCCGCTCTCGCTCGGCCTGGCGCCCGAGGGTCTCTCGGAATACGTCTCGCAGAGGGCGCGCTGGTGCCTCGGCGGCATGCAGCAGGTCTTCACCCGCTGGTCCTTCTGGGGCCCGGCGCGGATCAGCCTGGTGAACCGCGTGTCGAACTTCGACAGCGCGCTCTACTGGATGGTCTCCTTCGGCTTCCGGCTGCTGATCATGGTGGCACCCGCGCTCTACTGGTGGTTCGGCGTCAGCACCTATGCGGCGACGCCCGCCGACCTGCTCTACTGGCTCGGCCCCGCGCTGCTCTCCTCCATGCTCTGCGCGGCGGTGCTGGCGGGCAACCGGCTCAGCCCGATCCTGACCGATGTCAGCCAGCTGCTTTGCAGCTTCGCCGTGCTCCGCACCGTGGCGCAGGCGCTGGTCAAGCCCTTCGGCCATGCCTTCAAGGTGACGGCCAAGGGCCGCTCGACCGAGCATGTGGTGGTGCAGTGGCGGCTGCTGGCGCCCTTCGCCGTGCTGGCGCTGGCGACCGTGGGCGGCATGCTGCTCAACATCGGCACCTGGGGGCAGGGGCGCGGCAGCGAGGGCTACGTCGTCAACATGTGCTGGAGCCTGTTCAACGTCGTCGTGCTGGCGATCGCGATCGCCGCCGGCGTTGAGCTGCCGCGGCCGCGGCGGGAGGAGCGCTTCCGCGTCGACCTGCCGGCCATCCTGCTCACGCCGGAGGGCGGGCTGCGCGTGCGGGTGGCCGATGTCGCCGTCTCCGGCGCCCGGCTGGTGGTGCCGGAGACGCTGGCGCTGGCGCCCGGCACCCGGCTGGAGTTGCGGCTGCCGGGCGATGCGCCGATCGTCCCGATCGAGGTCATCCGCAATGCCGGTGGCCAGCTTGCCGGCCGCTTCGTCGTCAGCAAGGCGGGGCGGCGCGCGCTGATCGGCTGGCTCTATACCGGCGGCTTCGACAATGAGGTCGAGCAGGTCTCGCCGATGCTGGCGCTGGGCCAGGCCTTGCGGCGGGCGTTTGGGTGAGCCCCGCTATTCGGCGGCCGCCTTCACCGTCCCCGCCTCGATCAGCCCGATGATCCCCGCGCTGTCGCGCACGTCGCAGAAGATGTTGGCGAGGTTCGACAAGGTCGCATTGTGCTCGTCGTCATGGTGCGCGGCATTGCCGTCGGTCGCGAAGAAAACCTTGTAGCCGAGCATCATCGCGTCGCGCGCCGTGCTCTCGCAGCAGACATTGGTCACCGTGCCGGTGATGATCAGCGTGTCGATGCCGCGCCCCTGCAGCAGCGCGTGCAGGTCGGAACTGCCCTGGATGAAGGCGCCGAAGCGGTTCTTCCGCACCACCAGGTCCTGCGACAGCACCTCCAGCTCCGGCCAGAGCGCATGGCCGAAATTGCCCGGCGTGAAGGCCTCGATCATGCCGGCGCGGCGCTCGGGGTTCACGAAATGCTCGTAGAAGCAGCCCCAGCCCTCGGCGGTCTTCGGGTCGGCGGTGTGCTGCAGGTAGACCACCAGGCCGCCGGCGGCGCGGAGTGCCGCGCTGATTCGGTTCACCGCGGGCACGATGCCGGGCGCGGTCGCCACCGCCGAGAGCTGGCCGGGCGCCATGAAGCCGTTCTGCAGGTCGACCACGACATGGGCGGTCTTGGCCGGGTCGATGCTGTGGAAGACGGCGACGCCGCCGCGGCGCTGCTCGGCGCGGGCGACGACGGAGGGGGCGAGGGCGACCTTGTGCATCCGGCTTCTCCTGGACGAGGACGGCCCGAAGCCTAGCAAACCTCGGGCCGCCCCGCTCAGAACACCCGCACGAAGATGAAGAACAGCGTCATCGACAGCAGGATGGCGCAGGGCAGGGTCAGCACCCAGGCCATCAGCAGGTTGCGGATGGTCGCCATCTGCAGCCCCGAGCCATTCGCCGCCATGGTGCCGGCGACGCCGGAGGACAGCACGTGGGTGGTGCTGACCGGCAGGCCGTAATGGTCGGCCGCGAAGATCGTGCCCATCGCTACCAGCTCGGCCGAGGCGCCCTGGCCGTAGCTCATATGCGTCTTGCCGATCTTCTCGCCGACCGTCACGACGATGCGCTTCCACCCCACCATGGTACCGAGGCCGAGCGCGATCGCGACGACCACCTTCACCCAGTCCGGGATGAACCGCGTCGCGCTGTCGAGCAGGCCGCGATAGGTCGAGACCGCCTTGGCCGCATCGCCGGTGAAACTCACATGCTTCAGCTTGCCGAACAGCCGCAGCGCCTCGCTGGCCAGGTACATGTCGTTGCGGACGTTCTGCACCACCTCGTCCGGCAGGTGGCCGAGCGTGGTGAAGCCCTTCACCTGGCCCGAGATCTCGGCGGCCAGCTTGCGCAGCGCCGGGATGGTCTCGGGCTGCAGCTCCTTGTCGCGGACATAGGCGGTGATTGCGAGCCGCGGGTCGCCGGAGAAGGCCGGCGCGTTCGGCGCCTTCTCGGCAAGCGCCCGGTCGAGCGCGATGGTCGCCTCGACGAAGGCGGCCGGGGTCGGCGCATCCGAGGTGCGGTTCAGCGCATAGACCGTCGGCACCGTGCCGATCAGGATCAGCATGATCAGCCCCATGCCCTTCTGCCCGTCATTCGAGCCATGGGCGAAGGAGACGCCGGTGCAGGTGAAGATCAGCAGCGCGCGGATCCACCAGGGCGGCGGCGTGGTGCCATGCGGCTCCTGGTAGAGCTCGGGCTTGCGGACCATGAACTTCAGCAGCAGGAACAGCCCCGCAGCGCAGGCGAAGCCGACCAGCGGCGAGAGCAGCAGCGCGTAGCCGATCTCGGTCGCCTTGCTCCAATCGACGCCCGAGGTGCCGTCGTAGCCGCGGTTCAGCGCATTGGCGATGCCGACGCCGATGATCGAGCCGATCAGCGTATGCGAGGAGGAGGCCGGCAGGCCGAAATACCAGGTGCCGAGGTTCCACATGATGGCCGCGACCAGCAGTGCGAAGACCATGGCGAAGCCTGCCGCGCTGCTGACCTGCAGGATCAGCTCGACCGGTAGCAGGGAGATGATCCCGAAGGCGACCACGCCGGTCGAGGTCAGCACGCCGAGGAAGTTGAAGAAGCCCGACCAGACCACCGCGATGTTGGGCGGCAGGGCATGGGTGTAGATCACCGTCGCCACCGCATTGGCGGTGTCGTGGAAGCCGTTGACGAACTCGAAGCCCAGCGCGATCAGCAACGCGACGCCGAGCAGGATGAAGGGGCCCCAGCTGCGCTCGTGCGCGCCTTGCAGGTCCGCGAGCAGGGCGGAGAAGGCGTAATAGAGCCCACCCAGCACGACGAGGCCGACGAAGAGCCCGGTCAGCCGCGCCATCCGTCGGTTGGCCGGCGTGTCGAAGCGCGCATCGAACTGCGTGCCGGTGCGGGTGGCGGCCTCGGGCAGCGCCCGGTCCGCAGTGATGACGCTGTCCATGCAACCTCCCCTGGATCAATACGAGGGTGACTCGTCGCGGTGACGCCGGCCAGACCAGTTGCGTGACCCTTTCGTGATTTTCACCGGGCTGGCTCGCGCGGGTCGCTGTTCCCTCCGGCGTCGCGCCCCTGCTAAGAGCACGCTCGATTCCCCGCCCGTCAGGACCTGCGCATGGCCTCCTACCAGTACGCCTACGTGATGAAAGACCTCACCAAGTCCTACCCGGGCGGGCGCGAGGTCTTCAAAGGCATCACCCTGTCCTTCCTGCCGGACGTGAAGATCGGCGTGCTCGGCCCGAACGGCGCCGGCAAGTCGACGCTGATGCGCATCATGGCCGGGCAGGACAAGGAGTTCGGCGGCGAGGCCTGGGCGGCGGAGGGCGTGCGCGTCGGCTACCTGTCGCAGGAGCCGCATCTCGAGCCCGACCTGACCGTCGGCGAGAACGTCATGCTCGCCTTCAAGGACATGAAGGGTTGGCTCGACCGCTTCAACGAGATCTCCATGGCCTTCGGCGAGGAGATGTCCGAGGAGAAGATGAACGAGCTGCTGGCCGAGCAGGCCGACCTGCAGGAGAAGATCGACGCCGGCAATGGCTGGGAGATCGACCGCAGCATCGAGATCGCGCTCGACGCGCTGCGCTGCCCGCCGGCCGACAGCCCCGTGACCAACCTCTCGGGCGGCGAGCGGCGGCGCGTGGCACTGTGCCGGCTGCTGCTCGAGAAGCCGGAGATGCTGCTGCTCGACGAGCCGACCAACCACCTCGACGCCGAGAGCGTGTCCTGGCTGGAGACGACGCTGCGCGACTATGTCGGCGCGGTGCTGATCGTGACCCACGACCGCTACTTCCTCGACAACGTGACCAACTGGGTCCTCGAGGTCGATCGCGGCCGGGGCATCCCCTACCAGGGCAACTACTCCGCCTATCTCGAGCAGAAGCGCAAGCGCTTGGCGCAGGAGGAGAAGGAGGAGAGCACCCGGCAGCGCCAGCTCGCCGAGGAGCAGGAGTGGATCGGCCGCAGCCCGGCCGCCCGCCAGGCCAAGTCAAAGGCCCGCATCGCCAAGTACGAGGACCTGCTGGCCCGCAGCCTCGAGAAGGCGCCCGACCCGACCGAGATCCAGATCCCGCCGGCGCCCCGCCTCGGCAATACCGTCATCGTCGCCGACAAACTCCGCAAGGGCTTCGGCAACCGGCTGCTGATCGACGACCTGTCGTTCAAGCTGCCGCCCGGCGGCATCGTCGGCGTCATCGGCCCGAACGGCGCCGGCAAGACCACGCTGTTCAAGATGATCACCGGCGTCGACAAGCCCGATGGCGGCACGCTGACGGTCGGCGAGAGCGTCCAGCTCGGCTATGTCGACCAGAGCCGCGACAGCCTCGATGACAGCAAGACCGTCTGGCAGGAAATCTCCGACGGCATGGACCAGATCACCATGGGCAAGCGCAGCGTGCCGTCGCGCGCCTATTGCGCCGCCTTCAACTTCAAGGGCGGCGACCAGCAGAAGCCGGTCGGCGTGCTCTCGGGCGGCGAGCGCAACCGCGTGCACCTGGCGAAGATGCTGAAGCGCCCGCACAACGTGCTGCTGCTGGACGAGCCGACCAACGACCTCGACGTGGACACGCTGCGCGCGCTCGAAGAAGCGCTGCAGGATTTTGCCGGCTGCGCGGTCATCATCAGCCACGACCGCTGGTTCCTCGACCGGCTGGCGACCCACATCCTCGCCTTCGAGGGCGACAGCCATGTCGAGTGGTTCGAGGGCAACTTCCAGGCCTATGAGGCCGACAAGCGACGGCGCCTCGGCGCGGCGGCCGACCAGCCGCACCGGATCAAGTACCGCCCGCTCACGAGGTGAGCGGCCGGCTCGCCCATGCCGTGCCGATGCCGGGCCGCCTGGTCCGGACGGCGCGGCTCACCCTGGTGCCGCCGGGCAGGGAGAACCTGCCCGACCTGATCCGGCTGAAGGCCGATGAGCGCGTCTTCGAGCTCATGCTGCACGGCGTCCGCACGCCCGAGCGCACGAAGGAAGAGCTCGAGGACGACATCGAGTTCTGGGAGGTGCGCGGCTACGGCACCTGGTGCGTGTATCTCACCGAGACCGGCGAGTTCCTCGGCATCGCCGGCCTCATGGAACGACCCGATGGCCGCGGTGTCGCGATGCGCTTCGCGCTCTGGCCGGAATGCCGCGGCAAGGGCTATGCGCGGGAAGCCGCCAAGGCCGGGCTCGAATTCGGCCACCGCGCCGGCCTCGCCCGCATCATCGCCGTCGCCTGGGTTGAGAACCTGGCCTCGCGCCAGGTGCTGATGGATATCGGCATGGTCGAGTGCGACGCCTTCCTGCATCGCGGGCGCAGGATGATCGTCTACGAGAGCCTGCGGTTGGGCGGCTGAGGCGCGGCGCCGGCGTGTCAGGCGCTACGGCGTCAACCGTATCCCCGTCCGCTCGACCAGCGCGCGATACGCCGCGACCTGCTGCACCAGGAAGGCCCGCGCCGTCGCCGGCGTGTTCGGCCCCTCCGGCGGCAGGTGCCCGGCCTGGATCAACCGCTCGCGCGTCGCGGGCTCGGCCAGCGTCTCGACCAGCGCGGCGTTCAAGGTGCGCGCGGTCTCGACCGGCAGCCCGGCGGGTGCCACCAGCAGGAAGAAGCCGCCATCCTCCATGCCGTCGATGCCGAGCTCGGCGAAGGTCGGGATGTCGGGGAAGGTCGGGAAGCGCCGCGTCCCCGCCATGGCGACGCCGCGCACCAGCCCGTCGCGCACGAAGGGCGTCGCCGAGGCCAGCGCCGCGATACCGAACTGCGCATCGCCGGTCAGCACCGCCTGCATCATCAGCGCGCCGCTGCGATAGGGTACGTGCTCGAACCGCGTGCCGAGCTTCCAGGCCAGCAGCTCGCCCCGCAGGTGCAGCACGCCGCCGACGCCGGAGCTTGCATAGATCAGGCTGTCGGGCGCGGCGCGGCGCATCTCGCGCAGCACCTCGGGCCCCGTCCTGCCGGGGAAGTTGCGGTTGACGACGAGGATCGCGGGTGGCGTCGAGATCACGCCGAGCTGCGTGAAATCCCCCACCGGATCATAGCGGTTGAAGCCCGCGATCGCCGCCGGCGCCGCCGCCGAGGCCCCCGTCTCGGTCACCATGATCACGCTGCCATCGGCCGGCTGGCGCTTCAGCCATTCGGTCGCCACCACGCCCGCGGCACCCGGGCGGTTGTCGACCATGATGCGCACCTCGGGCCCGATCCGCGCCGCCATCCGGTCGGCCAGGATCCGCGCCGCGACATCCGTGCTGCCGCCCGGCGCATAGCCGGTGACCAGGGTGATCGGCCGGTCGGTGTAGCCGCGCGCCGCCGCCGGCAGCAGCGCGAGCCCGGCGGCGAGGGCGTGGCGGCGGCGCATCGGCCTCACTTCTCGCGGAAGGCGATGGCATTGCGCAGCGCATGGGCGATCAGCTCCATCCGTCGCTCGAAGCCGACCGCGGCCCCCGGGCGCCCGGCCTCCTCGGCGCCGATGATGCCGCGCAGCACGCTGGCCTCGAGCGACTTCGCCATGCCGTCCATCGCCGCCAGCGCATCCTCCGCCGAGCCGCCCTGGACCGTCGCCCGCAGCACCGCGATCTCGCCGAAGGCGGCCGCGAGCGCGGTCTCGAGCGCGATGATCTCGCCCTTCAGCTCGTCGAGCTCGGGCGCCTCGGCCATGGCCGGCCTAGCGCCCGCCCTGCTCGCGGGCGGCGAGCTGGGCGATCTGGCCGCGCATCGCCGTCAGCAGCGCCGCGACCGAGTTGCCGTTGCGCTGGATCACCGCGGAATACTCGCTGCGCTGGGTCAGCCGCAGCGAGGTGCCCTCGGCGATCACGTCGACGATCTTCGGCTGGCCGTGCACCTCGGCCACCCGCCAGTCGAGCGAGAAGGGCGGCGAGCTCGGCCGCTCGATCACGGTGTTGACCAGCACGTCGTCCTCGGTCCGCTGCTGCGAGCGGCCGAGCGAGAAGCGCACGCCCTGGTACTCGCCGAAGCGGGCCGAGAGGTTGCGCACCAGCGTCTCGTCGAACAGCTTGATGTACTCGGCCTGCTCGGCCGGGCTCGCCTGGCGCCACCAGCGGCCGAGGATGAAGCGGCCCACCCCCTCGATGTCGACCGACTGGCGCAGGATCGCACCCACCCGGTTGCGCCGGGCGTTCAGGTCGAGCCGCGGGTCGTTGATGGCGGCGACCAGCTGCTGGCCGGTCGCCTGGATGAAGGTCGCCGCGTGGTTCGGGTCGGTCGCGGCGCGGGCCGGCCCGGCGAACAGGCCGCCGAGCGGGGCGGCGGCCAACAGGCCGAACAGGCTGCGGCGGTCGAGCATGGTCATGGTCCAGTCTCCGGCCGGCGGCACGGGTGCGCCGGCGTCTGCGGCGCGGTTCTGTCCGGTCGCGGCGCGCCGGGCAAGCCAGCGCGCGTGGCCGCCCCGGGTTCCGGCGTCGCGCCCGCGGCTCACGGCTCGGTCCCCGGCGAGCCGCCGCCGGCGCCGAAGCCGGTGCCGGTTGCCCGCGCGGTCGCCGCGCGGGTCAGCCGGTTCTCGATCTCGGCCTGGCGGCGCTGGCGATAGGCGCTGCGGATGAAGGCGTAGGCGTCGAGCGATTCCCGGTTGATGGCGTCGATAGGCTCGATCAGGCTCTCGCGCGTGTCGACCACCACGGCGCCGGAGCGCGAGTACATCAGCGCATCCACCACCACGCCCTGGCCGACCCAGGTCAGCGGGTCGGAGGCGATGCCGAGGCCGAAGCCGGCGAGGTCGCGGGCATTGGTCGGCCCGAGGATCGGGATGAAGAGGTAGGGCCCGTCGCCGAGGCCCCAGACCGCCAGCGTCTGGCCCCAGTCCTCGGTATGGCCGGGGATGCCGAAGCGCTTGCCGGCGACGTCGAAGACGCCGCCGATGCCGGCGACGGAGTTGATCGCGAAGCGGCTGGCGGTATTGCCGGCGCGGGTCAGGTTGCCCTGCAGCAGGTCGTTCATGAGGATGACCGGCGTGCGCAGATTGGCCAGCACGTTGCTGACGCCCTCCCGCACCGGCTGCGGCACCACGGCGCGGTAGCCGACCGCGACCGGCCGCAGCACCGTGCGGTCGATGACGTTGTGGACGTCGAACATCGCCCGGTTGAAGGGCTCGGCCGGGTCGTTGTTCTCGCGGTACTCGGCGAGCGCCTCCGCGTCGGTCGCGGCCGGCCGGGTGGCGCAGCCGGCGAGCGGGGCGAGCACGGCAAGCAGCAGCAGCAGCGATGCCGCGCGGACACGCTTGCTGGTCGAAGGCGGGGAGGGCGGCATCTGTCTCCTCGGGGTATCGCTGGGGCGTCCCGTCGGGGGCGTCCCCTGGTGGGCGTCCCTGGTGGGCGTCCCCTTGGGGGGGCTTGTCGGTCCGAGATGGCAATAGCACCTGGGGGGTGTCCAGGGGCAGCGGTCATCACCTGTGCGCGGCGATGCATGATGCCGGGCGCATGGTGGCTGTAACGCCACAAACTGTATCCGGCCGCAATGCTTGCGGCCCGGCCCGCAACACGGCAGAGGGTGCCGCCATGAACCAGATTTCTCCCCCCGGCGCAGCCGGCACTTTGCAGCGCTGGCTGACCGGCCCGCGCATCGGCGGCCTGCCCAACCTGGCCGAGCTGCCGCCGCCCGCCCTCTCCTTCGAGTTCTTCCCGCCGAAGACCGAGAAGCTCGAGGTCCAGCTCTGGGACTGCATCCGCCGGCTCGAGCCGCTGCGGCCGCGCTTCGTCTCGGTGACCTATGGCGCCGGCGGCACCACCCAGGCGCGCACCCATGCGACGCTCACCCGCCTGGTGCAGGAGACGGCGCTGACCCCGGCGGCGCACCTGACCTGCGTCGGCGCCGCGCGCGGCGAGGTCGATGACGTGGCGCGGGCCTATTGGGATGCCGGGGTGAAGCACATCGTCGCCCTCCGCGGCGACCCGCCGGCCGGGGTCACGACCTATGAGCCGCACCCGCAGGGCTATGCCTATGCCGCCGACCTGGTCGAGGGGCTCAGGAAGATCGCGCCCTTCGAGATCAGCGTCGCGGCCTACCCGGAGACGCATCCGACCGCCGTCTCGCCGCAGGGCGACCTGGACAACCTGAAGCGCAAGATCGACGCCGGCGCGACCCGCGCGATCACCCAGTACTTCTTCGACACCGAGACCTATCTGCGCTTCCTCGACCGCTGCGCGGCGGCGGGCATCACCGTGCCGATCGTGCCGGGCATCATGCCGGTCTCGAACTTCACCCAGATGAAGAAATTCTCCGAGATGTGCGGCGCCGGCGTGCCGGACTGGATGGGAAGGCTGTTCGAGGGGCTGGAGGAGGATGCCGAGACGCGCCGGATGGTCGCCGCCGTCGCCGCCGCCGAGCAGGTGCGGCTGCTGCAGGCCAATGGCGTGGACGAGTTCCACTTCTACACGCTGAACCGGCCGGACCTGGTCTATGCCATCGCCCATATCCTCGGGGCGCGGCCGGCGGCGGCGTAGAATTTCAGGAATTGAGGGGGTTGAGATGCTCAATTCCCTCAATTCCGGCGCGGTTTTCCAGGGCGGGATTGGCTGCAAGGCATTGATCCTGCGGCCGATTCCACTCGAAGCGATTGAGGAATTTAGGCCCTCAACCCGGTTTCGATCGGCGGGGTGATCCCCACGCCGGTCCTGCCCCGCGCAGGCGGGGGGCGGCGCCGGCGCCGAACCGGGGCCTCGCCGGCTCATGGCGGGGCGAATCGCCGGTGCCAGGGCCGCCCCTGGAAGTGCCTTTCCAGCGACAACAGCCGCTTCAGCAGCCCGATCGGCGCCTCCAGTGGCTGGTCCATCGTCGCGTCGATGATCCCGCGCATCCAGTTTCGGACATAATCGAGGTTGGCCTCGCGCCGCATGTAGACCGGCAGCACCGATGTAGACCGGCAGCACCGGCATGGCGGTGATGGCGCCCAGGCGCTCGGCGGCGATGGCGGCAAGCTCGCCGAGGCAGCGCATCGCCCGGCGCGCGGCGCGGCAGATCCAGTATTCCATGCGCTTCAGGGCGGGCGGCGCATCGGGCGCCCGGCAGCGGCCGAGCAGGCGCATCCAGAGCCCCTGCCGCGCCCAGCGGCGGAAATGTCGCGAGACGGTGTCGGGCTTGCCGCAGGCCTCCGGCACCAGGCGCCAGGGCAGGCCGCGGACGGCGACCAGGAAGATGGCGTTGATCCGGGCGCGCGGGTCCTCGATGTGCCGTCCGTCGCGGTCGACGAAGCGGAGTTCCTCGGCGATGACGGCCCATTCCGCCTCGGTCATCGGCGCCCAGGGCCGGGGCGGGGTGAGGCCGGACGCGGTATTGGCCCGCAGGTCGTCGATGGGGATGGAGGGCATGGGGGGCCTCGCCGCACAACAGGAGTGGTGAGAGTATAGGAATTTTATCCGTTTTTCAAGCCCGAAGCTGCGTGACCGGTCTCGCCGGCCGGCCTTCGACGTCGCCGCCGGGGGTGCGGGCGCCGCAGGACCGCCGGGTCGGGATCATGCCGCCGCGGCAGCGGCCCTCAGCCGACGCCGGGCAGCTTCCCCTTGGCCGGCGCCATGGTGAAGATCGCGGCGCGCAGCCCGGGCGGCAGGGCACCCACCAGCCGCGCCACGGCGTAGAGCGGCCAGGGATAGACGATGCGGGTGCGGCCGGCGGCGATGCCGCGCAGCGTCCGCCGCGCGGCCTCCTCGGCGTCCATCAGCAGGGGCATGGGGAACTGGTTCCGCGCCGTCATCGGCGTGCGGATATAGCCGGGGCAGACCGCGTGCAGCCGGATGCCACGGCTGCGTTCGGTGGCGTCGAGCGCCTCGGCCCAGCCCTGCACCGCGGCCTTGCTGGCGCAATAGGCCGGCGACCAGGGCACCGCGACGAAGGCGGCGATCGAGGCGATCACCGCGACCCGGCCGCGCAGCCCGTCCGGCCCCGGCGGTTGCGCCGCCATGGCCTCGATGGCGGGCAGGGCGGTGTTCAGCACGCCACCGACATTGGTCTCGAAGATGGCGCGGGCCTGGGCGGGCGGTTCCGTGGCCCCACCCGTGCCGGCCGAGATGCCGGCATTGGCGATGACGAGATCCAGCCGCCCGGCGCCGGCGATCCAGGCGGCCATCGCCGCGGCGTCGCGGACATCGACCCGGTGCGGCCGGGCCTCGGCGCCGGCGGCGCGGCAGGCCTCGGCGGTCGCGGCCAGCCGGTCCGGGTCGCGGCCGCCCAGGTGCAGCGTGACGCCGGGCGCGGCGGCGGCGAGCGCCAGCGCCCGCCCGATGCCGGAGGAGGCGCCGGTGATGAGGATATGGGGCCAGGGTGGCGTGGTCGCTTGCATCCGATCCCCCGCGGCGGGACAACCCCCCGATGGGCACCCTTATGAGCATGACCGGCTTCGCGCGCGAGAGCGGCGTGCTGGCCGACGGCGCCGCCTTCGTCTGGGAATTGCGCAGCGTGAACGGGCGCGGGCTCGACTTGCGGCTCAGGCTGCCGAACGGCTTCGATGCGCTCGAGCCGCTGCTGCGCGAGGCGACGGGCAAGCGGCTGAAGCGCGGCAATGTCGCGGCGACGCTGAGCCTGAAGCGCGAGGAGCGGCCGCGGCTGGTGGTCGACAAGGTGGCGCTCGACCAGGCGCTGGCGCTCGCGCTGGAACTGGCCGGGCGGATCCGCGGCAGCGTGGCGCCGGCGGCGGAAGCCCTGCTCGCCTTGCCCGGCGTCATGCGGGCCGAGACGGTGGAGCCGGACGAGGCGGCGGAGGAGGCGAAGCGCGCGGCGCTGGCCGAGGCCTATGGCCGCGCGCTCGGCGGGCTGGTTTCGGCTCGGGCCGGCGAGGGGGCGAAGCTCGCCGCCGTGCTGGATGGGCTGCTGGCCGAGATCGCCGCGCTGCGCGAGGCGGCAGCCGCCGAGGCGGTCGGCCAGCCGGAGGCGCAGCGGGCCAGGCTGCTCGAACAGCTTGCCGCGCTGCTCGGCGAGGCCGGCCGGGCGCGGGTGCCGGAGGAACGCCTGGCGCAGGAGGTCGCGCTGCTCGCGCAGAAATCCGACGTCAGGGAGGAGCTGGATCGGCTTTCGGCGCATATCGAGGCGGCGCGGGCGCTGCTGGCCGCCGGCGAGGGGGCGGGACGCAAGCTCGACTTCCTGACGCAGGAGTTCGTGCGGGAGGCGAATACGCTCTGCAGCAAGTCGGCCTCGGTGCCGCTGACCCGGATCGGGCTCGACCTGAAGGCGGCGATCGAGCGGCTGCGCGAGCAGGCGGCGAATGTCGAGTAGCCCGCCCGATCGCGGAGCGCCGGAGGCGCGCAGCGTGAATCGGCCGGGTGAACAATCTTCCGATCGCGGAGCGCCGGAGGCGCGCAGCGTGAATCGGCCGGGTGAGCAATCGTCCGATCGCGGAGCGCCGGAGGCGCGCAGCGTGAATCGGCCGGGTGAGCAAAAGCCGCCGCGCAGGGGCATCTGCCTGGTGCTGGCCTCGGCGCCGGGCGGCGGCAAGACCAGCGTCTCGCGCAAGCTGCTGGAAACCGAGCCCGAGCTGACGCTGTCGGTCAGCGCGACGACGCGCGCGCCGCGCCCGGGCGAGACGGAAGGCGTGCACTACTTCTTCCGCACGATGGAGGCGTTCGAGGCCGGGATCGCCGCCGGCGAGTTCCTGGAGCACGCCAGCTTCCTCGGCCGCCGCTACGGCACGCCGCGCGCGCCGGTCGAGGCAGCGCTCGCCGCCGGGCGTGACGTGCTGTTCGACATCGAGTGGCAGGGCCATCGCCAGCTCAAGGCGACCATGCCGGGCGACGTCGTCGGCGTCTTCCTGCTGCCGCCGAGCCTCGCCGAGCTCGAGCGCCGGCTGCGTGGCCGCGGCCAGGACCCGGAGGACGAGATCGCCCGCCGCATGGCCGCCGCGCGGACCGAGATGGAGCATTGGAACGAGTTCGACCACGTGCTGGTGAACGTGGAGTTCGACGCGACGGTTGCGGCGGTGCGCGCGGTGCTGCATGCCGCGCGCACGCATCGCACGCGGCAGCCCTGGCTGGCGGGGTTCGTCGCGGACTTGCTTCGGGGAGGGCAGGAATGACCATACCGCGTCGCCTGGCGCTGGCCGCGCCGGCGCTGCTGCTCGGCCGTGGCGCCGCCGCGCAGGGCGGCTTTCCGCAGCGGCCGGTGCGCATCATCGTGCCCTATACGCCGGGCGGCGTCTCCGACATCACCGCGCGGCTGATGGCGGAACCCCTGGCGGCGATGTGGGGCCAGGCGGTGCCGGTCGAGAACCGCGCCGGCGCCGACGGCGTGATCGGCACCGAGACGCTGGCCAGGAGCCCGCCGGATGGCCACACGCTGGCGCTCGTCTCGGTCGGGCATCCGGTGAACCCGGCCTACTACAAGCTGCCCTTCGACACGCTGCGCGACTTCAGCTTCGTCACGCAGACGACCTCGACGCCGCTGGTGCTGTGTGCGGCGAAGGACTTCCCCGCCAGCACCGTGCCGCAGCTGATCGAGCATGCGAAGAAG
>Ga0114976_10001056_pt1 | contig 17214 bp, 16 predicted proteins | sample S_130805_EF_Meta_FD_87319 | JGI IMG/M metagenome (GOLD analysis project Ga0114976, IMG submission 87319) | Freshwater microbial communities from Lake Simoncouche, Canada to study carbon cycling - S_130805_EF_MetaG | ecosystem: Environmental > Aquatic > Freshwater > Lake | place: Lake...
CTTTTATATAAATTCATGAAAAAAACTTTATAATAATAATATGATATTTCAAGAAAAAATATTTGTTATAGCTGAAATTGGAGTAAATCATAATGGCAATTACACGCTAGCAAAAAAACTAATTGATGCGGCAAAAAAAGCTGGGGCAGACGCGGTTAAATTTCAAACCTATTTAACAGAAGAATTTGTAACGAACAAGACAGATAAGGTTAGTTACCAGAAAAAAAATTCACCTAAAAAGGAAACTCATTTTCAAATGCTTAAAAAGCTTGAGTTAAAACAAAATGAATTTAAATCATTAAGAAAATATTGTAAAAAAAATAAAATTTACTTCATATCAACTCCTTATGATCTAAAAAGTGTTGATTTTCTGAAAAAAGTCAAAACAGATATTTTTAAAGTAGCATCGGCTGATTTAAATGATTTTTTGTTACATAAAAAATTAGGTGCAACAAATAAAAAAGTTATAGTTTCAACTGGCATGTCTTCAATGCGAGATATAGAGAAAATAATACCTTTTTATAAAAAAAAAAATTTAATACTGCTACATTGCGTTTCTAGATATCCATGTCCAGATCAAGAAACAAATCTTGCGGTAATTAATTCTTTAAAAGATAAATTTAAAATACCAATTGGTTTTTCTGATCATTGCAAAAGCTATTTCCCTGCCATGATGGCTGTTTCTATGGGCGTAAAAATTTTTGAAAAACATTTAACACTTTCAAACACAATGAAAGGTCCAGATCATGAAGCGTCACTTAACCCAATCGATTTTGCTAAATATATCGCTCAAATCAAAATAGCAGAAAATATTCTTGGATCTCCAATAAAAAAAATCTATCAAGAAGAAAAAGAGATGAAAAAAATATCTTCTAAAAGTATAACATTAAAAATTGATCTTAAAAAGAATCAAAAGATATCTCTAATGAACATTACAATGAAAAGACCAGGGACAGGATTGAACGGATTTAAAATTAAAAATATTTTAGGAAAAAAAATTAAGTATAATAAACCTAAAAATTATCAAATTAAATTTGGGGATTTATATTGATGATTTATGTTTCAACAGGCTTAAATAAAAAAAATTTTACAAGCAAAACTATTAATATTTTTTTAAAAAATAATATTACAAATATAGAGTTGTCTTCTGGTTTCTATGAAAAAAATATAAATAAAAAAATTATAGTTAAGAAAAAAAAAATTAACTACTTAATACATAATTATTTCCCAGTACCAAAAAATGGGTTTGTATTTAATTTATCATCCAACAACAAAAGTATCCGAAATAAAAGTATCAATTTAGCTATAAAAGCAATTCAGTTGTCAAAAAAAATTAATGCTAACTATTATTCTTTTCATGGTGGATTTTTAATAGATCCGGAGATTAATACTCTTGGTAGGGCATTAGAAACTAAAATTTTAATTTCTAAAAAAGACGGGATAAAAAATTTTATTAATTCAGTGCAAATATTATCAGCTGAGGCAAAAAAACTAGGTATACTTCTGCTAATAGAAAATAATGTTTTAACTACAGAAAATCTTTTAAAATACAAAAAAAATCCATTATTATTCGTGAGAACTAATGAGATTATCTCAATTATGAATAAACTCCCGTCTAATATAGGAATTCTATTAGACGTGGGTCATCTAAATATTTCGGCAAAAACTTTAAACTTTTGTAAATATGAATTTATTAGAAAATGCAATTTTTGGATAAAAGGTTATCATCTCAGTGAAAATAATGGACTCCATGATCAAAATAATCCTGTTAAAGAAAACTCTTGGTTTTGGAGATTTTTAAAAAAAAATTTAACATATTCTTTAGAAATTAAATATAAAAATATACCTTCTCTAAAAAAACAAATTAAACTAGCAAATAAGAAAATAAATAATTTATGTTAAAAAATTTTATAATTGATTCTGAGAAAACAATAAAAGAAGCAATGACAAAAATTAATAAAAATTTAACAGGTACAATTTTTGTTAATGAAAATAGAAAAATAATAGGCGTGGCAACAGATGGTGACATTAGAAGATCTCTCTTATCTGGTTATAATATAAATAATAAAATTAAAGTAGCTGCAAACAAAAAATATATATCAATACATGAGAACAGTCCTAAAGACATAATATTTGAGATATGTCAAAAATATAAAAATAAAGTCAAAGTATTTCCAGTCATAAACAAATCAAACCAAGTAGTAGATATAATTATCGGAAATAAATTAAATTTTATTCCTATTTATGAGCCCTATCTAGAAGGAAATGAACAAAAATATTTAACAGAATGTTTAAATAGTAATTGGATTTCGTCTGGAGGACCATTTGTAAAAAAATTTGAAGATAAATTTTCGAAAATTCACAAAAATTTACAGGCTCTATCAGTATCTAGCGCTACCACAGGTTTGCATTTAGCATTATTATCCCTTGGAATTAAAAAAAATGATGAAGTAATTGTACCCAATTTGACTTTTGCAGCAGTTATCAATTCTGTTTTATATGCAAACGCAAAACCAATAATTGTCGATGTTGATAAAGATAAGTGGACGATAGACATTGAGGATATAAAGAAAAAAATCACAAAAAAAACTAAAGCAATTATTGCGGTTCATTTATACGGCAATCCTTGCAAAATGAATGAAATAGTAAAAATTTGCTCTAAAAATAAAATTTTACTAATAGAAGACTGCGCAGAGGCAATAGGAAGTAAATATAATGGAAAAATTGTAGGTACATTTGGTGATTGTTCTGTTTTTAGTTTTTTTGGAAATAAAACAATCACCACAGGAGAGGGAGGGATGATTTTATTTAAAAATGAGAATTGTTATAATTTAGCAAAAAAATTAAGAGATCATGGAATGTCTTCACAAAAAAAATACTACCATGATTTAATAGGATACAATTATAGAATGACGAACATGCAGGCAGCTATAGGTCTTGCTCAACTAGAGAAATTTAATAAAATCATAAATAGGAAAATAGAGATATTAAATATTTATAAAAATTTTTTAGGTAAATTTAATTATTTTAAATTTCAAAAAAATGAAGACAAATGTTTAAATACTTATTGGGCTGTAGGAGTGACAATTAATCATAAAAATTTTATTTTTTCTAAATGTGAAGAATTTATGAAAAAAAATGGAATTGAAATAAGAAATTTTTTTTACCCCTTAAATCAGCAAGAAATTTATAAAAAATATTCTTATAAAGAAAAATATAATACGGATATTTTTTTTAGCAAATCAATTTCTCTGCCTACGTTCCCCTCGATAAAAAATAAAGAAATTGAACATGTCTCAAATACTCTTATAGAGTATACAAAAAATATCTCATTATCGTAGTTCTATAAAAAGTTTTTAGCAACTTTGATATCTTCTAAATAATCAATATCAATTGGCCAAATACTCTTTTGAATAAAAAACTTAGTTGTATTTGAATCAATAAATTTATTATACTTTAATAAAAAACTAACTTTTGAAATATAAAAATTACCATCAATAAAAAAAAAGTTTTTTTTATAATCTTGTCTACCAGAGCTTTTTTTATTAGGATTTGTTTTAAGAAATTTAAAACTTTGATCTTTTTTTATTTCAATACATTCATAAGGATGTTCCCTCATTCTCGTTACCGACACTAAAGAATCTAAATTTTTTTTTCTAAACAAATTAATTGCTTTATTAATTTCGAATATATTTCTTACTGGATTTGTTGGTTGCAATAAGATTACAACATCAAAATTCTTGCCATTTGTTTTTAGCCAATTTAAAGAATCTATTAGGGCATCTATAACTGGACTAGAATCGCCTGACAATTTCTTTGGTCGAATGTAATTGTTATTTAAATTGAGTTTATTAGTATATTTTAAAATTTTTCTGGAATCTGTTGAAACAAAAATAAAACTATTTTTTATTTTTTTGGCAAACTTAATAGTATAATAAATTAAAGGCTTAGAATTAATTTTAATTAAATTTTTATTCTTGATGCTTTTAGAGCCTGCACGAGCTGGTATAAAACACAGTATTCTCAATTACAACAACCTCAGTGATTTGCCTAGGAGTTTATACTCAGTGACGCTTTTTCTTAACCAAATTGGTATTGCAATTGCAGAACTAAGAATTTTCATAGTTTTAATAGAATTCTTAACTTGAGACTTAGATAAAGCATGATCCCAAAAATAAGAACAATGCCACTGAATGGCATCTGGTAGATTTTTTGTTCCGAATTTTTCTTTTTTTAAAAGATTAATAATTTCTTCTCTAAGTTTTTTATTATCAACAAAAAATATAAAAGTGTCAAAGCAAGAGATGCTATTTTCTGGTTCGTTTCTTATTTTAAATCTTTTTTCAATATTTTTTTTCAATTCATTATATCTTAATTTATTTTCCTTTAATATTGAGCTTAATTTTAGTAATTGAACTTTTCCAATAGCTCCTTGTAATTCTGTCATTCTATAATTAAATCCATAAATAGTTTTTGTATCTCGTCCCCTTGGCAAGTTAGGATTATTTTCATGCCCATGATCATGGTATTCCCTTGAAAATTTATCAAATAGTTTTTTATTCGTCGTTATCATTCCTCCTTCTCCAGTGGTAATTATTTTTCCGTAGTCAAAACTAAAAATACCAATATCTCCAAGAGTTCCTAAATACTTATTTTGGTATTTTGCCCCTAACGCTTCGCAATTATCTTCTAAAACATATAATTTATTTTTTTTTGCGATACTTAATATTTCTTTCATTCTAGCTGCGACACCAAGCATATGAACAGGGATAATGACTTTTGTTTTAGATGTAATAAGTTTTTGGATTTCTTTAGGATCTATATTTAATGTGTAATCTACATTGGCAATTTTAGGAACTGCGCCTATATCTAAGATTGCTTCAACTGTTGCAATAAAATTAAAAGACTGCGTAATAACTTCATCGCCTGGCTTTACTCCTAATGCTTTTAAAGCTATTTTTATTGCCGCCGTTCCCGATGAAACAGCTAAGCTATATTTGGATTTTACTTTACTAGAAAATTTATTCTCGAAATCTCTAACATGAAATTTTTTTCTAATTTTTTCAAATCCATGAGCAAAAAGAACGCCACCTTCTTCAAAAATTTTTTCTACTGCTTTTTTTTCTTTATAATTAATTACTTCAAATCCAGGCATAAATTCGATTTATTTCTTTATCAATTCATTAGCGCGAGTATTTTTTTTAATAAAAATATTTGCTCCTATAATAGAATTTTTTAAAATTTTTATATTTTCTTTAATTACAGAGCCGCTACCAATAAAACAATTATCTTCAACTTCTGCGCCTCCATTTAAAATAGCGCCTGGCGCTATATGACAATTATTTCCAATACTCACATCATGCTCAATTGTAGAATGGGTATTTATTATGCAGTTGTCTCCAATATTAACATTTGAATTAATAATAACTCCATGCATCACTACAGTTCCTTTTCCGATTACAGTATTCTTTGAAACAATTGCATTCTTAGAGATAATTGTGGGCAATTTATATCCCAATGATAATAAATTTTTGAACATTTTCTCTCTTAATTTAAATTTTTTAATATGCCCGAAGGCAACAAATGCGTAATCAAACTTCTTTTTCAAAGACTTTAAATCATTATCATTTCCTATAATTTTATATTTATTATTTATAATTTTATTACTTTTCTGCTCATCTATTAAACCACATATTACGAAGACATCGTTAATATTATTCTCTATAATGTCTATGCATGATATGGCATGCCCTCCTGCGCCAATTAGAATAATATCTTTCATTTCATCTAAACTTCAAAATCCTCATAATTATTCTTGATAAGATTTTTAATCTCATTAATGCTTAAAAAGTAAGGATTATTTAGACTGTTATATGTAAAATTATTTTCCACTAAGTTAAAATTTTTTTTAATCTTTATATATTTCTTTTTATTCAAGTTAGAATATTCGGAATTTGGAAGAATTACGTAGTATTTTTTAAACTCTAAAACATTTTTTGAGTCATTAACTGAAATCATTTCTTCATGAATTTTTTCACCTGGTCTTATACCTATTTTTTTAATCTTTGAATCACTGGAGACGGCTTTAGCTAGATCAATTAATCTATATGATTTCAGTTTAGGCACGAAAATTTCTCCCCCCATCATTTCCGCTAAAGAGAATAATACAAAATTTACACCCTCAGATAAGGTAATATTAAATCTAGTCATTTCGGGATCTGTAATAGTAAATAATTTATTATTTTTTTGTTTAAGAAGTAAAGGCAAAACAGAACCTCTGCTTCCCATTACATTTCCATACCTAACTACAGAAAACTTTATGTCTTTAGAACCTTTATAATTGTTAGCTGCTATAAATAATTTGTCAGAAATTAATTTTGTAGCTCCATATAGATTTATTGGTGAAGAAGCTTTGTCTGTGCTTAGCGCAATAACTTTTTTGACTTTATTATTAAGCGAGCATTGAATTATATTTTGTGCTCCTATAATATTAGTTTTTGTATATTCAAAAGGGTTATACTCTGCCATATCAACATGTTTTAAAGCAGCAGCATGAATAACTATATCTACATCTTCCATTGCAAAATTTAATCTGTCACAATCTCTTACATCGCCAATCAAAAATCTTAGTACTTTTGAATCAAAAAGTTTTTTTAGTTGATATTGTTTTTGCTCATCTCTACTGTAGATAATTATTTTATTTGGATTTAAATTTTTTAATAAATAAGATACAAATTTTTTTCCAAACGAACCTGTACCACCAGAAATAAAAATATTTTTATTTTTAAAAGGATCTAATTTCATTAATTTGACCATTCTCAATATTTAAAATTCTATCACATTTTTTAACAACATTCTCGCTATGCGCAACAATCAATAAAGTTAATGATGGAATTTTTTTCAATAAATCTAGAGTGTTGACTACATTTTCATTATCAAGTGCATTTAATGTTTCATCAAGAATAATAAAATCCCTCTTTTGAAAAATAGCTCTGGCTATAGCTATTCTTTGTATTTGACCACCAGAATATCTTTTACCATCTTCTCCACCAAAAACTGCAGATTTATCTTTTAATACAATTCCCAAATCAGATAAATTCAGATCAGAGAGTATTTTATTAATAAAATTTTTTTCTAATTCTGTAATATTTTTTTTTAATGCTATATTTTCATAAATATTTTCATCTAGAATAAAAATTTTCTGAGGAATGTATGCAACATTTAAATACCACCATGCTCTAAGATTACTGTTTAAATCTTTATCATTAATAAAGATCTCACCCGCTGTGGGCTTTAAGAATCCAAGAATAATTTTAACTAAAGTAGATTTTCCAGAACCTGATTTTCCCACTAAAGCGACTCTTTCACCTTTCGCAATTTCTAGATTAATATTAGATAACAACTTATTATTACTCATATCAGGATAATTAAATTTTAAATTTTTAATATTAATTTTTCTAAACTTTTCATTGCTAACTTTATTAAAATTAAATTCATTATTTAAATATGTCCGCTCATTATTTGAACTTAGTAGCAACAAAGTTTTTTTTATATTTTCTTTATGATATGAAAGATTTATGTAACTCGTAAAAATAGTTTGTAAATTTGGTATAACTCTTTGTACAGTTAAGATTAATAAAACAAAAAAAGCTATTTGACTTTTAAAATCTATATTCTTGTTCCAAATATAAATTAAAAAAACAAATCCTAAAGTAATTACCATCTGAATAACAATACTGGGATACCCCCCCAAAAAAGTAACATTACTCTGACTTTTTCTTAAAAAATAATTATTCTTTTCAAATTCATTGATAAAATAAACATTTAAATTATATAAAACTAGTTCTGAATAAGAATGCATCATTTCATCAACACTTTTATTGAGTTTTTGATAATTTGCAGAAAATATTTCACTGTAATTATTAATTTTTTTTTTAATAATTAACCAAAATAAAAAATAAAAAATAAAAATAAAAAATAAAAAGATTACTATTTTAAAAGAAATAAAAAAAATAATATTAATTAACAAAAGCATTGTTGTTATAAATGAACCTGCAATTAAGATTATATTGTAATTTGCTTCTCCAATACTTTGAGATCTTAACGTTATAGTAGTTATCGCATCTTTTATATTAACCTTATTAAACTCCTGATAATCTTTATTTATAATTTTTTTAAATAAAATATCTCCAAAGGTTTTGATAATATTATAAGAAATATTGCAATTTAATTTCAAATATATAACTTTTAATAAAGTTGAAATTGCTATTAAAAAAATAAAAAAAATAAAAATAAAAAATATTAATTTATCCGTTGCTATAATTGTGTCTCCCAGAAACATCTTATAAAAATTCGAATTATAAACACTCTCTGGATTAATAATTAATATTAAAAAAGGAACAACGGATCCAATACTTATTAATTCAGCAAATGAGGATAAGACAGAAAAAAAAATTGTATAAAAATTTGATAATTTTTGTTTTTTATTAAAATATTTTAACGATTTTAAATATAAGTTTAAAAATGAATCTGTATTCGTCATGTAAACTAGCTTAATCTAAATAACCTTCTCATATTTAAACATGGTCTAGTATTAAATTTTAAATATATTTTATTGTCATAAGATAAAAAGAAGAGGTATTTATGAATAAAAAACCTTAACATTCTTAATATCTTACACTTAAAATTCTTCTTATAAGAATATTCTTCAGATTCATAGTTATAGCCATTCTTTTCCGTATTTATAAGCAAATTTTTCAAATCTTGATTAATTGAAAATTTATCCAAAAATTTCAAAGAAAAGTTATTATTTATAGTTTTTTTTAATTTGTTATTCTTCATAAATCTAAAATGTAAGTGAACTCGATTATTTATTGTTTTTCCACGATGTATAAGTGAAGGATCAAAAGCTAAAACTTTTCCTGATAAAACACTAACAGAACTACTATGTTCTAAATTTGAAAAAGGTTTGCTTTTGATTATTAGATCTTCATGTTCAAAATTTTTTCTTGTATGACTATTAGGCACAATGTCCATTCCAGTCTCATTATACAAGTATATGTTAATTTGAACACTTTGTAGATTATTATACTCACCGTCTCTATGCCAAATGCCTAGATGAGTAAAATTATTTGTAACGTGATATCTGCTAAGAGAAAGAATAATATCTTCTTCTTCTAAAAGAGACTTCGCAATATTTACGATATTTGATTTATTTATGATATCCAAAATATCTTGATGAATAATTTCTTTGTCAAAAATATTTTCAATACCAGCGATATTTATTTTATTAAAATAGTAGTCATCGTATACTCTTACTTTTTTATAGATATTATTTTCACTTTTTTTTAAAATACTATCAAAAGCCAGTCTGGCTTTATTTATTATTTCAATATCTAAATTTGGATCATATATGCAGTACCCATTATTTTTAAATAAATTTTTTAAATTTAACATAATATTTTTTGATTGTTATTTTCTTAACACAAATAACGTCTGACCATCAATTACATTTTTACAATAGACAAATTTAAGATTATGTTTCTTAAATTCATAACGCCAAAACCTCGGATACGCATGTCCATTCTCATCGATAAGTAATATCAAATATCCAAATGATGACAAGATTCTAGAGAGTTGAAAAATTAGAGGAAAAGTTGGTTTTACCATTTCTATAGTCGCTCCATGAGTATAAATAATATCAAAGAAATTATTTTTAGTTTTATATATATAATTCTCAAAAGATGAGCATTCCATATTCACTTTCTTTAAATTTGAAAAAATTTTCTGAGATTTATTAATTGGTATTTTTCCAATATCTACTCCATATAAATTATTATAACCTGCAATTTTTAAAGAATTTAAGTGCCTTCCTATATTGCATCCTAAATCCAAAATTTTATTATTTTTACTAGAGGAGTATTTTTTTATAATTTTAATTAAAAGATTGGATTTATAATCTAATGACAAATAATGATTATAATTATGTAAACTATTTATGCCCGCATTATGCCAATATCTAATCGATAAATAGTAGGGTAAAAACCAAAATTTACTTAATATCCAAAATAATTTTTTATTTTTTAAATTTTTTGCAAAATTTATATTATAATATAAGTAGACGCTTCCCCAGCAAGGGGTTAAAAATGTATTAACAATTTTTTTTACAAAAATTAACAAATTAGAATTTTTAAAAATCATTTAATTATTTGATTAATTTTATTAATAATAAAATTATAATTTGTATTTTTTCCAAAATAAAAAAAATTATTTCTGACAGTATTTAAATATTTATCAACAACGCCTTTTTTTTTATTGTTATTTTTTACTAAACTATTGAATTGCATATTTAATTCTGCAAAATTCTTGCAATGAATCTTGGAATTCTTTAATGGATGGCTAAAATTTAAAAAGTTTTTATCATAAATTAAAATTTTTCTTCTTATCGAAAATAATTCATCAAAAATTGAACTATAACTCCCAATTACAACATCGCATTCATTAGCAATTGTATAAGTATTGGAATTTTTTAAATTGTAAGTGAAAGTTACATTCTTTAAATTATTCTTTTTAATCTTTTTTTCTACAGATGGAATTAAGATATCATTAAAATTTTCAGCTAATTTAGGCCTGATAATAAATTTAATATTAGGGTTATAAGCTGCAAGTCTCAAAATCCCATTGTAAAGATAAATTCTTTTTCGCATTGAAGAGAAATCACCCCATATTTTAGAATCATAAAAACTAATATTAGGAACATCAAAAACCAAAACTTTGTTAAGAGTTAATTCATTTTTTTTTAATAGGGATGATCTCACTAAACCACTTACATAAGTGTTTTTATAAGAGAATTTATTTTTATTTATTAATTTACTATATTTTTTTCCAGAGATGAAATAATGATCAAAAAACATAAAAGGGGTCCAGTGATAACCTACGGTTCTTTCCTGAATGGAAATTGTTTCAATATTTAGTAAATTACAAGAAAATACTAAGTTTAAATCTGCGTTGATATCATAGAAAAAAAATGCAGCTTTTATGGTATTATTTTTATTTAGAAACAATTTGTAATTTAAAATAACGTTAGTTAATTTGATTAATAAATAATTTAATAAAAAATTATCTTTTTTAATAAAATTATATAGTTGCACGTAAATATATAAATTTATTTTTTTAATATTTGGATAAGAAGTGTAATTTGCAGCAATTAATTCATAATACTTTTTGTCGCGACTATTTAAATTATTATCCATAACCAAAATATCTGAATTAGAAAAAGATTTTTTTTTATATTTTTTAAAAATAAAATTTTTTTTATAAACATTGCCATATTTCAACCCATTGTGCGGTACAAATAAAATCTTTGCATTTGATTTATTATAAAAAATTTTTTTTGTAAAAGATTTAATTGAAATTAAAAAGAATTTAATTAATTCAATAAAGAATAGATGGAAACCAATTAAACAAACTTTTTCTTTGCTGATCTTAATTGCAGCGTAATTTTCTAAAGTAGAAGGAAAATAAAATATAATAAATTTATTTATTGAATATTTTTTTTCTAGTAAAATTATATTACTGACTGGCCCGAAAATTAAATCTCTAAAAAAAAAGTTACCAATTAAATAATTAAAATTATTTAAATTATTATTTTTGACATTTAATAAATTAATAATCTTTTTATAAATAGCAAAAGTAGTTATTTTTTTTATAAAAATTTCATACTTTTTCGAAGTTTTATTGATATTGTTACTATAATTTTCTGACATCTCTTTTTCCTCATATCTAAGCCAACAAACGTTGATGAAACTGAGTAGATTAATAATTTTTTCATTTTGAAATCCGGCAGAAAGAGTTCTGTAAGATACCCTAAAAAAAAATATTTTTAAAATTAATACAAAAAAAAAATTTGAGTAATTTATTTTTTCGAAAAAAAAAATTTTTTTTCTTACCATTTATTTAAGTTAAACTTCATAATTTTTTTAACAAAAAACCAGTCGTCAATATTATCAATGTCTGTATAAAATCTATTTTTAATTTCTACTATATTGGATTTTTTAGTAAAAATTCTTTTTTTTTTCAACCAGTTCTTTGGGGAACCTAAATAGAATTGTCCAGCATCAATAAATATTTTTTCTAAATCTTGAGTTCTTCTTTTATAATTAAGCTTGTTAATCATATGAAGTCTTTTATTTTTTATAAAAAAAGATCTAAAAAAATTTTGGCTTACTTCTTTTGCGGAAAAAATAAAATCAACTTTATTATCTTTAACTTTATTTAATCCGGTTTTTATATGATTTTTATTAAAAAAAATTGCTGTTGGATAGACACAGCAAACATATTTGAAATTAATATTTTTATTTTTATAATAATTTATCGCATGTTTTATAACTGATTGGGTGTCACTAGTGTCATTAGATAGATGCGCTGGTCTAACAAATGGCACTTCAACTTTTTTATTCGAGTACTTTTGAGCAATTTTTTTTACTTGATTGCAGTCTGTTGAAATGATTATTTTATCAAAAACTTTACAATTAATTAGTTTTTCAATAATTATAGCTATTATAGGTTTTCCACGTAGCTTTAGTATATTTTTTTTTTTTATTCTTTTACTGCCTTTCCTAGCTGGAATGACTGCTACTATCATCTATAAATGAAGTTTTTTAATAATCTTACGATTTTATAAACCTCAATCTCTTTCAGGGTATAAAAAATGGGTAGCGAAACTTCTTCATTATAAAATTTTTCTGAATTTGGAAAATCTTTTTTCATAATATTAAATTTTTTTTTATAAAAATAATGACTATAAATTGGCAAATAATGAACTTGGAGTGCTATTCCATTTTTTAAAAAATATTTAAACATATCAAATCTTGTTTTTTTTATTTTTTTAAAATTAATTAAAACAGGAAATAAATGAAATGCATGTTCATTTTGTTTTTCAATTTCCTGAAATTGAATTTCACAAATATTTTTTAATTCTTTAAAATAAATATTTGCTATTCTTTTTCTTTTGTTCAAAAACTTGTCTATTTTTTCTAATTGAGTAATTCCTAGACTTGCTGAAATATCAGATAATCTATAATTGTAACCTAATTCTACCATTTTGCTTAGCCAGGGTGTTTTTGTTCTTTCAAAATTTTTTAAAATTCCATGAGTTCTTAAAATCTTAATTTTAGTTATTAATTCTTGGTTATTACTTAGAACTGCTCCTCCTTCTCCAGTGGTGATACTCTTTACAGGATGATAACTATGACAAACTAAGTCACTAAATTGAGTGGCATAATCAATTCTTCCATAATATTTAGCTCCAATGGCGTGGCAGTTATCATTTACTAACTTAAAATCATATTTACGGGATAAATAATTTAAATTTTTCCAATCACAAGGATTGCCGGCAAAATCAGTGGCAATTATAGCTTTTATTCGCTTTTTTTTTTTTAAAATTAACTCAATTTTATTTAAATCTATATTGAAATTTTTAATATCTATATCAACAAATAATGGTCTGGCTGCCGAATATAAAATACAATTAGCTGCAGCAACAAAAGTTATTGGGCTGCATATTACTGTATCTCCTTTCTTCCATTTGAGCGCTAAGGAAGATAAATGCAATGCAGCAGTTCCACTTGAAACAACAGCAGAGTACTCACATTTAAATTTTTTTATTAATTTTTTTTCAAAAAGATCTATCCTCTTCCCTTGTGTTAAATGGTCTGACTTTAAGACTGAAATTACTCCATTTAAATCTTTTTTATCAATAAAGTGTTTCCCGTAATTTATCATGTTTTAAAAATAGAATGTAATAAACTTTTTAAAAAATATATAATTGCTTAAATTGTATCCAAAATAATATTAATTACCATCTTTATTGATTATTTTAATTAGCTATTGTCATAATTCTGTATAAATTAAAATAATTTTACGTTTGGCTAATAATTTATGAGATGTAAGGTATGTCGTGGGAAAACTAAAAATATTTATACAACTAAGCTGCTCCCAGAGTATATATGGCCTAAAAATATTATAAAAATAAAAAAAAGCAAATGCAAAGTATTTAGTTGCTACAATTGTTCTCATTTACAACTTCAAAATTTTTCTAAGAAAAAAATTAAATCTTTTTATGGATCTCAAAATTTTGCATTAGCAGCAAACAGTCAGCACAAAATAAGAATATTAAAAATAAAAAATTTTTACGGAAATAATTTTTTTAAAAATAATAAAATTCTTGAAGTGGGTGGAGGCATTAACCCTTTTATGTTAAAAAAAAAGGATTACGATATAATTGATTTTTTTATTTTAAAAAAAATAAAAAAGAAATTAAAAGAAAATGCTTTTGAAAAAGATATTGATAATTTCAAAATAAAAAAAAAATATGACACAATTATTCTATTCCACACTCTTGAGCATTTAGCTTATCCAGGTCGTGCTTTGATCAAACTGAAAAAATCTCTCAATAAAAATGGATTAATATTTATAGAAGTTCCAAATTTCGACTTTTTTATCAAATATAGACCTCATTATGCAATTTTTCATCAACATCTAAATATGTTTTGCATTCAAAGTTTGAAAAATCTTATGCACTATTGTGGCTTTAAAATAGATAATATTTTTAAAAATAAAGATGTTTTATTTTGTTCATTTAAAAAAAATATTAAAAATAATTTTTTTATAAAAAAAATTAACAACATAAAAAAAATATTTACTTTAAAAAAAAATCTTTACAAATTAGAGGGCAAATTAAAAAAATTCATAAAAAAAAACAAATTTAATGTTTATGGGTGTGGGGGAACTGCCACTCTATTAATTAATAATTATCCTTTTTTAAAAAAGTTAATCTTAAATTTATATGACAGTGATAATAGAAAAAATAAAAAATTTTTACCAGGAATTAAACATAAAATAAAAAAATTTAAAAATATTAATTTAAAAATAAAATCTTTATCTTTTTTTTCTTTAAAAAAAAATAACAACCTTCAAATTCTATAAATTTAACCATCTAATATTATTTTTAAATATGCAATAAATTTTTAAATTATAAGTTAGACTTTGTTATTTTATTAAATTAAAATCTATTACTTATATTTTAAAAAAAATGAATTCTAATATATTCAATTTCGCCAAAAAAATTTTTCCAATTAACAGATCTCTAACTGGTGCTGGCACACTAAATACACTAAAAATTATTAAAAAAGAAATCAAGTCTCTTAAAATATTAAATTTCAAAAGTGGAAAAAAAGTATTTGACTGGGAAATCCCAAAAGTATGGGAAATTAAAGATGCATTTATTATCACGCCAGATAATAAAAAAATTTGCAATTTATCAGCAAATAACTTGCATGTCGTTGGTTATAGCCAACAAATAAATAAAGAAATTTCACTTAAGGAACTTCAAAACCATTTACATTCCTTACCTAAGCAAAAAAATGCGGTTCCCTATGTAACGTCATATTATAAAAAATATTGGGGATTTTGTATTTCTCAAATAGAGAGGGATAAATTAAAGAATGGAATCTACAAAATATTAATAAATTCGAAATTTTCTAATGGTAAAATGAATTATGGAGAAATAATTTTAAAAGGAAAGTCAAAAAAAGAAATTCTACTATCGACGTACATTTGTCACCCCTCTATGGCCAACAATGAAGTTTCGGGTATGGCTGTAACAACTTATTTATGTAAATGGTTGTTAGAAACTCAACGATATTATACTTATAGAATTATATTTATACCCGAAACAATCGGTTCTATTGCTTACATTTCTAAGAATTTTAAAAAATTAAAAGAAAATGTAATTGCTGGCTATGTTATTACTTGCGTAGGTGACGAAAGAAATTATTCTTTTTTACCTTCTAGAGATGGCAATACTTTAAGTGATAAAGTTGCTTTACACGTATTACAAAATCAAAAAATTAAATATAATTTATATAAATGGAAAGATAGGGGCAGCGATGAAAGACAATTTTGTTCGCCTGGAGTAGACTTGCCTATAGCTTCAATCATGAGATCTAAATATGGAACTTATCCTGAATACCATACCTCTCTTGATAAACTAGGCACAGTCGTAACTCCAAAAGGACTGCATGATTCTTTTCTAATTTTAAAAAAATGTATTGAAACTATAGAAAATAATTACACTTTAGAGTGTAAAATTCTTTGTGAACCCAATCTAGGAAAAAGAAATTTATATCCTACTATTAGTCAAAAAAATAACGAAAAATCAAATCTACTTAATATATTAAATTATTCTGACAATAAAAAAACGCTCTTAGAGATTGCAAATTTGCTTGAAATGCCAATTTGGGAACTATACGCTGATGTAGAAAATCTATTAAAAAATAAACTAATAAAAAAAAATTTTTTATGAAAATAACATATATTACACATGCTTGTTTATTAATTGAAACAGATGGTCTAAAAATTTTAACAGATCCTTGGTTAATTGGGCCGTGTTGGGGTGGCTCTCTTTGGCACTATCCAACTCACAAATTTACCCCTAAAAATTTACCTACACCAAATATAATTTTTTTTTCTCATGGACATGATGATCATTTTCATCACGAAACTATAAATAGTTTTCCAGATTCATGGAAAAAATCTTTAATAATCGCTCCAAGCTTCAAAATGTCTTGGTGGGAGGGAATTATAAATAAATATTTTAAAAACGTAAAATATCTTGAACATAATGAACTTTATACTCACAGAAATAAAATAAAATTTCAATTATTTTTAAATGATCGTGGTGAAATGGATAGCTCTATAAAAATATCATCAAAAACTACAAATTTATTTTTACAAACCGACAACTTAATGTCTTTAAAAGAAGCAAAAAGAATTTCAAAAATTGAAAAAATTGACGTTGCTTTTGTAATTCCCTTTTTAACAGGAATATTTCCTGGCTTTTATAAATGGGACAGTGATACTTTGTTAAGGCTAGCAAAAGAAAAAATTTTAAGATCTCTTAAATACTCTACCAACATTGTAAAAGCACTGAAGCCAAAATATGTTATACCCTACGCCTGCGACTTAGGGTATTTAGGTGACAAATTTCATATAAATCTAATTCACACTCACAACAAATCTGACCTAGTAAATGAAATTTATAAAAAAAAAATTACTGTTAAACCAATTATTTTAAATTCTGGCGATTATGTTGATCATAAAAAAAAAATAAATGTTAAAAAAAAAAATAAAAAAATAAAAAAAAAAAAAAAATAA
>Ga0114976_10001059_pt1 | contig 17167 bp, 14 predicted proteins | sample S_130805_EF_Meta_FD_87319 | JGI IMG/M metagenome (GOLD analysis project Ga0114976, IMG submission 87319) | Freshwater microbial communities from Lake Simoncouche, Canada to study carbon cycling - S_130805_EF_MetaG | ecosystem: Environmental > Aquatic > Freshwater > Lake | place: Lake...
CAGGCAGCCCCAGCAGGCTCGCCGAGACCGTCCCGAAGCCGCCCAGCGGCGGGACGCAGAGCGTCTCGGCGAGCCCCCGCTCATGCCCGCCATCGGCCAGCAGGTTCTCCCAGGACAGCCAGTCCTCCGCCGCCGGATCGGGCACCGGCGCGGCGCGGAAGCGCGGCAGGTGGCGCGCCGTGCGCGGGCTGCCGAGGTCGTTCGGGTCGTGCGCGGTGACCATCGAGACGCCCTCGGGCAGCCGGGCCAGGATCGGCCGGCCCTCGCCGAGGCCCTTGGCAAACCAGCCGCCCTCGCTGTCGGCGATCACCATGTTGAAGGGCCGCCACGCCGCCGCATCGAGGCCGGCGACCAGGTCGGCCGCGGCGCCGGCGCTCGCCGCGCGCTCGAGCGCCAGCAGCGGCAGCACCCCGCGCGAGCGCTTGCCGGGCGCCGGGCCCAGGCTGCCCGGGCGGTTCAGCACGGTCGCAACCACGCCAGCGGGGTTGAGCGCCATCCAGGTGCCGCCGGCGCTGCGGTCGCGGCCGCCGACCAGGCCCGGATGCTCGGGCCACCAGGCGCCGGGCGGGTCGGCCCGGCGGTCGAGGCGCTCGTCGCGGTTGGCGGCGATCAGCACCGGCCAGGCATGGCCCGGCCGGTGCAGCAGGATCACGGTGCACATGGCGACACCGTAGCGCGGGTCTGGCCTGGCGCTTGATCCGCTGGGGCGGAATCGCCGAAGCGGTGAATCAAGCGCTCAATCAATGCCTGAAGCGTGATCGACCAAGGTGGATCACGCTTCAGCGGATCCAGACCTGGAAGCCGGGCGCCGGATAGACCGGCCGCGGCGCGTAGGTGACCGGCGGCGGGGGCGGCGGGTACCAGGCCCGCGGCGGCGGGGCATAGTAGACCGGCGGCGGCGGCCGGTAATAGGCTGGCGGCGCCGGGCGGTAGTAGGCCGGCGGCGGCGGCGGGCTGTAGTAGCCGCGCGGCGGGCCGTAATATCCGCCCCTTGGGCCGTAGCCCGGGCCATACCAGCCGCCATGCGCCTCGGCGGCCATCGGGGCGAGCCCCGCGAGGCCGAGCGTTGCGGCCATCAGCATCATGCGTAAGCGGCGCGTCATGGCACCGATCCTCCTCGATGCTTCCAAGGATGGGGAGGCAAGGCGGCGGAATCGCGGCGCGCGGGCGGTGGCGGCGAGGCAGCTTGGTCACGCCTGCTTGAAGACCCGTGCGAAGATCGTATCCACCGCGCGGAAATCCTTGGCCGCGTCCATCACCGCGGCGAGTTTCTCCGCCTCGAACCGCTCGGCCACATCGGGCACCGCGAGCAGGTTCTCGGCGAAGGAGCGGACCTCGGGCGTGCCGAGCGCCTGCCAGGTCTGCATCGCGGCCGACTGCACCGCGGCATAGGCCGCCTCGCGGCTGATGCCGGCCTGGGTCAGCGCCAGCAGCACCTTCTGCGAGTGCACGACGCCGCCGAGGCTGTCGAGGTTGCGCTGCATCTGCGCGGGATAGACCGTCAGCTTCTCGATCATGCCGGCGAGCCGCATCAGCGCGAAATCGAGGCCGATCGCGGCATCCGGGCAGATCACCCGCTCGACGCTGGAATGGCTGATGTCGCGCTCATGCCAGAGGGCGACGTTCTCGAGCGCGGGGACGACATGGCTGCGCACCAGCCGCGCGAGGCCGGTCAGGTTCTCGCTCAGCACCGGGTTGCGCTTGTGCGGCATGGCCGAGCTGCCCTTCTGCCCGGCATGGAAGAACTCCTCCGCCTCGCGCACCTCGCTGCGCTGCAGGTGGCGGACCTCGGTCGCCAGCCGCTCGATGGCGGCGGCGACGATCGCGAGCGCCGCGAACCAGGCGGCGTGGCGGTCGCGCGGGATGACCTGCGTGCTGATCGGCTCGACCGCGAGGCCGAGCTTTTCCGCGACGTAGTCCTCGACGCGGGGATCGACGCTGGCGAAGGTCCCGACCGGGCCGGAGATGGCACAGGTCGCGACCTCGGCGCGCGCCGCGACCAGCCGGGCGCGGCCGCGGGCGAACTCGGCATAGTGCCCGGCGAGCTTCAGGCCGAAGGTGGTCGGCTCGGCATGGATGCCGTGGCTGCGGCCGATGGTCGGCGTGTACTTGTGCTCCATCGCGCGCGCCTTCAGCGCCGCCAGCACCGCATCGACATCCGCGATCAGCAGGTCGGTCGCGCGCGTCAGCTGCACCGCGAGCGCGGTGTCCAGCACGTCCGAGCTCGTCATGCCCTGGTGCATGAAGCGCGCCTCGGGGCCGATCCCTTCCTGCATCCAGGTGAGGAAGGCGATGACGTCGTGGCGGGTGACCCGCTCGATGGCGTCGATCGCCTCGACGGCCGCGGCGTCGATGCCGGCGGCACGCGGCGTGCCCTTCTCGCGGATGACGCGCGCGGCCTCCTCGGGGATGGTGCCGATGCGGGCCATCGCCTCGGCCGCCAGCGCCTCGATCTCGAACCAGATCCGGAAGCGCTCCTCGGGCGAGAAGATCGCGGCCATCTGCGGGCGGGTGTAGCGGGGGACCATCGGTGGCCTCGGGACAGGATCGGGCCCGGTCGGTCGACCGGACGTGACGGAATAGCAAGCCGGTTCGGAATCCGCACCCAGGGTATTGCGCGAGGGGTTGCGCTGGGATTGCGGAATATTTATTCCCGGTCGGCCCGGTCGGGTCACACAGTTCAAGGATTGGCGTTCATGCCCGATTGGGTCGTACCCCTAGCCCAGGTCCTCTTCATCGACCTCGTCCTCGCGGGCGACAACGCGATCGTGGTCGGCATGGCCGCCGCCGGGCTGCCGGCAGAGCAGAAGCGCAAGGCGATCTTCTGGGGCATCGTCGCCGCGACCATCATGCGCATCGCCTTCTCGGCGGTCACCGTCCAGCTGCTCGCCATCCCCGGCCTGCTCGTCGTCGGCGGCCTGATGCTGCTCTGGGTCTGCTGGAAGATGTTCCAGGACCTGCGCGGCCAGAAGGAGGGCCATGGCCACGGCCATGCGGTTGCCGACGTGCCGGTTGGCCCCGACGGCCAGCCGCAGACCAAGACGATGCGCGCCGCGATCACCCAGATCCTGATCGCCGACATCACGATGAGCCTCGACAACGTGCTGGCGGTGGCCGGTGCCTCGAAGGGCGTGATGTGGGTGCTCGTCGTCGGCCTGATCGTCTCGGTCGCGCTGATGGGCGTGGCCGCGACATGGATCGCCAAGCTGCTCGAGAAGTACAAGTGGCTCGGCTGGGTCGGCCTCGCCATCATCCTCTACGTCTCGCTCGACATGATCCGGCAGGGCTGGCCGGACATCCAGAAGCTGCTCGGCTGACCGGACGCCCCCTGGCAGACCGCCGGGTGGGTCCCTTCACAGTGTCGGCGCGCTGCCATAGGGTGCGGCGCGCCGGGTGCTCCGGCGACCACTTGCGTCCACGGCCGGAGTTCGCCGCTTCATGGATCTCTCCACCATCGCCCAGAGCTTCAACTGGCTCCTCCTGACCGAGATCCTGGGCGTCAATATCATTCTCTCCGGCGACAATGCGGTGCTGATCGCACTCGCCGCGGCTGGCCTGCCGGCGGAGCAGCGCGCCAAGGCCATCATGTTCGGCATGGTGCTGGCCGTCGTGCTGCGCATCGTCCTCTCGATCGTCGCGGTGCAGCTGCTGGCGATCCCCGGCCTGCTGCTGGTCGGCGGTCTGCTGTTGCTCTGGATCGCCTTCACCTTCTTCCGCGAACTGCGGCAGCAGGAGCAGGACGAGGAGGCCGGCACCGAGCACCAGCACGAGGTCAAGACCATGGCGACGGCGCTGCGCCAGATCGTCATCGCCGACGTCTCGATGAGCCTCGACAACGTCCTTGCGGTCGCCGGCGCCGCGCATGGCAACATGCCCATGCTGGTGCTCGGCCTGGTCATCTCCATCCTGCTGATGGGCGTCGCCGCGACGCTGATCTCGCGGCTGCTGGAGCGCTACAAGTGGATCGCCTATCTCGGCGTCGCGCTGATCGTCTGGATCGGCCTCACGATGGTCTACGAGGACGTTCATCAGCTGGGCCTGCTCGGCGGCGGCGGCCATGCCGCGCTGCAGCAGCGACCGGCGCTGGTGCTAGAGGACCGGGGCTGATGCGGCTGCTCGGCTACATCCCGCTGCTCGCCGGCCTGGTGCTGGCCGGCTGCGCGCAGACCACCCCGCAGCGGACACCCGCCGAGGCGGCGGCCAAGCTGCCGCCGCAGATCGGCGCCTTCCGCAAGGGCAATGTCGCGCAGGTCGCCGAGGGCGGCACCGAGGTGGGCTACAGCACCACCGGCCGGATCGCCGCCGGCGCCACCATCGAGATCAACCGCCCCGGTAACCGGACCTTCCCCGACGGCGCCGGCAGCTCTGAGGCCGGCCGCGCGCTGGCCCAGACGATCGCCGAGCAGACCCTGCCCGCCCCCGGCCGCTCGGTTACCGAAACCGGGCGCTTCACCGTGCCGCCGGGCGACCCGGCGCTGGTCTGCGCCGGCACCGCCGGCCGCTTCGGCCGCGAGCGGGTGCAGGGCATCCTCTGCGCCGGCGGGATCAACGGCAACCTGGTGCAGCTGCGCGCGACCCAGCCGGAGCGCGCCTCGCCGCCGGCCGACCTGCGCGGCTTCGCCAGCGCGGTCGCAACCGCGCTGCGCCAGCCCTGACATCGCCGGCGCGCCGCCCCATCTCCCCGGGATGAGCGGCGCCTCCCCTGTCCTGGTCTTCGACCGCGCGCTGGTCCGCCGCCGGCGCGCGCGGGCGGCGGCGCAGGTCGGCCAGGTCGCGCCGATCCTCGATGCCGCGGCGGCGCTGCTGCTCGACCGACTGGACGACACCACGCGGCGCTTCTCGCGCGCGCTCGACCTCGGCGGGCGGGGCGTGGTGGCGCCGCGGCTGCGGGCGCGCGGCATCCCCTTCGTCGTCTCGCTGGACCTCGCCGCGCCGATGGCGGCGCGCGCCGGGGGCCTCGCGGTCGGGGCGGACGAGGAATGGCTGCCCTTCGCGCCGGCGAGCTTCGACCTGATCGTGGCAAGCCTCTCGCTGCACTGGGTGAACGACCTGCCGGGGGCGCTGATCCAGATCCGCCGCGCGCTGGCGCCGGACGGGCTGTTCCTGGCCTCGCTGCCGGGCCTCGGCACGCTGCAGGGGCTGCGCGAGGCGCTGGCGGCGGCGGAGACCGAGCTGCGCGGCGGCGTTTCGCCGCGGGTCTCGCCCTTTCCCGAACTGCGCGACCTGGCGGGGCTGTTGCAGCGCGCCGGCTTTGCGCTGCCGGTCGCCGACGCCGATACCGTGCCGCTGCGCTACCGCACCGCGCTGGGGCTGTACCGCGACCTGCGCGCGGCGGGCGAGCAGAACGCCGTCCTGGCGCGCGACGGTCGCATCCCGCCGCGCGCGCTGCTGGCGCTGGCCGGCGCCCGGCTCGAGGGCGCGGCGGGGTTCGACGCCGACCTCCGGCTGCTGGTGATGACCGGCTGGGCACCGCATGAGAGCCAGTCGAAGCCGGCGCGGCCGGGCAGCGCCAATGCCCGGCTGGCCGAGGCGTTGGGAACGGTCGAGCGGAAGCTCAGTCGCTAGAGCGGGATGCGTTGAGGCGGAATCGCCGCAGACGGAGAATCCCGCGACCGAACAGAAGCTGGAGCGTGTTGCGTGAGCGAATGCGAACGCAGCATGCTCCAGGCGCCAGGAACCGGACCGCCTCGGCCGGCCTCAACCCTCTGGTCTGGTCGCCGCCGCGATCCGGGCTGCCCTTCAGCTGCAGCCGGCGTGCGCCATCGCGGGTGGGTCGGATCGCGGCCAGCACCGGCCCGCCCGCTGCCGGTATCGATGACGGCGAGCGGGTCGCGCAGCCCAAAGGCCTGCATGCCATGCCGGAAGTCCTATATCCTGGGCACCGGCGCGAATCGGCCGCCGGCCGGATGGGCGCGAGTACACGCGGGCGCAGCCACGCCGTAACGGGTGGCATGCTGAAGGAACGGGTCGCCAAGCGACCGAAGGACGAGACGATGCGGATTCTGCTGGTCGAGGACGATGCCGAGGTCGCCCGCTTCGTGAAGAAGGGGCTGCAGGAGGCCGGCCATAACGTCGAGCACGCCTCGAACGGGCGCGACGGGCTGTTCCTCGCCGCCTCCGAGCAGTTCGACATGCTGGTGCTGGACCGCATGCTGCCCGGCGGCGTCGACGGCGTGCGGCTGGTCGAGACGCTGCGCAGCCAGGGCAACCGCACGCCGGTGCTGTTCCTCTCGGCACTCAGCGGGGTGGATGAGAAGGTCAAGGGCCTGAAGGCCGGCGGCGACGACTACCTGACGAAGCCCTTCGCCTTCGCCGAATTGCTGGCCCGCGTCGAGGCGCTCGGACGCCGCCCCTCGGTCGATGCGCCGGCGACCAAGCTGCGCGTCGCCGATCTCGAGCTCGACCTGCTCAGCCGCAACGTCACGCGCGCGGGCAAGCGGATCGACGTGCAGCCGCGCGAGTTCCGCCTGCTCGAGCACCTGATGCGGCATGCCGGCCAGGTGGTGACCCGGACCATGCTGCTCGAGAAGGTCTGGGACTACCATTTCGACCCGCAGACCAACGTGATCGACGTGCATGTCAGCCGGCTGCGTCAGAAGCTCGACAAGGGCTTCGACAAGCCGCTGATCCACACGGTGCGCAACGCCGGCTACATGATCCGCGCCGAGCCGTAAGGCCGCCGCGTGCCGGACGATTCCCCGCCGGCGCTTGCCCCGCCCGCACTGCCGCCCGGGGTAAGGCGGCCGCGCTTCGCCGAGAGCGGGCCGGGCGCGCCGCCGCGGCTGCTGAAGAGCGCGGGCTTCCGCTTCGCCGTCGTCTTCGCGGCGATGTTCACGAGCGCGGCCATCGCCCTCGTCGCGGTGCTGTGGTGGGCGACCGCCGGCGCGCTCGACCGCCAGACCGATGCCGCGATCCGCGCCGATGCGGTGGCCCTCGGCGAGCGCTGGCGCGAAGGCAGCGGCAGCGGCCTCGCCGAGGCGATCGAGGAGCGGCTCGCGGTCGATATCGAGAACGAGGCCATCTACCTGCTGGTCGAGACGGCCACGATGAAGAAGCTCGCCGGCAATCTCGACCGCTGGCCGGCCGAGGCCGAGGCGACCAACTGGTTCCGCACCCGCGTCTCGCATGACGGCTTCGAGGTCGAGGCGCGGCTGCACCGGGTGGAACTGCCCGGCCTCCGCCTGCTGGTCGGGCGCGACGAGACCGAGCGCGAGATGCTGCGCCACCTGCTGACCGAGGGCGTGATCTGGGCCTCGGGCGCGGTGGTGTTCTTCGCCCTCGTCGGCGCCTGGCTGGTGCGCGCGGTGCTGCAGGCGCGCATGCGCCCGGCCTTCGTGACGACGGCGGCGATCGCGGGCGGCGACCTGTCGTCGCGCGTCGCGCTCTCGGGCCGCGAGGACGAGTTCGACCGGCTGGCGCAGACGCTGAACACCATGCTGGATCGGATCGGCACGCTGATGGCGGGGGTGCGCGGGGTATCGGACGCCATCGCGCATGACCTCCGCACGCCGATCGCACGCGCCCGCGGCAAGCTCGAGGAGGCGCTCGGCACGGCGCGCGACGAGGAAGCATTGCGGGCGGTGATCGAGGAGGGCATTTCCGACCTCGACAACATCAGCCGGATCTTCCAGGCGCTGCTGCGCATCGCCGAGGCCGAGGCCGGGGCGCGCCGGGCCGCCTTCGGCCCGTTCGACCTGAGGCCGGTGCTGGCCGATGCCGGCGAACTCTACGAGGCCTCGGCGGAGGCGCGCGGCCAGATGCTGGAGGTGAGCCTGCCCGACCCGCTGGAGATGGTCGGCGACCGCGATCTGCTGCTGCAGGCGGTCGCCAACCTGCTCGACAACGCCATCAAGTTCACCCCGGCCGGCGGCACGGTGCGGCTGGCGGCGCGCCGGCATGCGCAGGCGATCACCGTCTCGGTCGCCGATGACGGTCCCGGATTGGCGCCCGAGGATCGCAGCCATGCCGGCGAGCGCTTCTTCCGCGCCGACCGATCGCGCGCGACGCCGGGCTCGGGGCTCGGGCTCTCGCTGGTGCTGGCGGTGGCGCACCTGCATGGCGGGGCGCTGCTGCTCGAGGATGCCAAGCCCGGCGCCGCGCAGCCGGGGCTGAAGGCGGTGCTGCAGCTCCCGCTGCCATGACCGTTTCGTCATCGCCCGACCATCGCCGCGCGAGGCCCTGCGCGGCATGGTGCGCGGCATGGTGGTCTCGCTCTCCATGCCGGTCCTGGTATTGGCGATCGCCGTCGCGGCGTCCTATGAGGGCGCGCCGCGGGTGACCTCGGACTCGCCGGAATACTGCTCCTCGCTCGCGGCCCGTGTCGCAGTGATGCCGGCGGCCCGGCGCGAGCCCTCGAAGAGCCTGGCGGCGGAGGGCGTGAAGCTCTGCGGCAGCGGCTACCCGCGTGCCGGCATCGCCAAGCTGCGGCGGGCGGTGAAGGCGGCGCAGGTCGAGCCTTAGGCTGGGTTGAGGGGTCGCCCGACCGCCCGTAAGCTCCCCCGAACCAATCGGGGACGCGTCCGTGAGCGAGCTGCTGTTCGAGAAGGCCGGTGGCATCGCCACCATCACGCTGAACCGGCCGGATGCCGGCAACGCCTTCACCACCGAGATGCTGGAAGCCTGGGACGCCGCCTTGCGCGAATGCATCCTGGACGACGCCGTGCGCTGCGTGGTGCTGACCGGGGCGGGGCGCATCTTCTGCTCGGGCGGCGACGTCAAGCGCATGGCGAAGAACGCCGCGGCGCAGCAGACCGCCTGGGATCGCGGGCAGTACCTGATCAACCACGTCCACCGCATCCCGAAGACGCTGCAGGAGCTCGACAAGCCCTACCTGGTCGCGGTGAACGGGGCGGCGACGGGGGCGGGCATGGACATGGCGCTGATGGGCGACCTGCTGTTCGCCGCCGAGAGCGCGCGCTTCGCCGAGAGCTACATCAAGATCGGCTTCGTCGCCGGCGATGGCGGTGCCTGGATGCTGCCGCGCCTCGTCGGCCAGGCGAAGGCGCTCGAGATGCTGTGGCTCGGCGACTTCGTCAGCGCGGCCGAGGCCGAGCGCATCGGCATCGTCAACAAGGTGGTGCCGGAAGACCAGTTGATGGCGTACACGATGGGCGTGGCCGAGCGGCTGGCCAATGGCCCGACGGTTGCGATCCGGCTGATGAAGCGCATGGTCCGCCAGGGCGCGCAGTCGAGCTTCAACGAGGCGCTGACGTTTGCCGCCGGCTGCGTCGGCGTGGTCAGCGGCACCGAGGATTACCGCGAGGCGACCGCCGCCTTCGCCGAGAAGCGCAAGCCCGCGTTCCAGGGCCGGTAGCGGACGGCTCCAAATAGATCGTCCATCGCTGATCGATGGAGTTGCCCTGAACAAATCCGGTTGCTAGTTTTGTTACCACGGAGCAGAAGGCCGCTACGGTCACCGGAGTACTTCGAAGCTTGGCTTAGCGACCATGAATGGACCGGAACCTTTGGACCCGATGCCAACGATGTCCCACGCGAGATCTTGTGGCCAGGCCACGTCATCAGCATATCCAATATTGGAAATCCGAGAAGCATGAGGCCCGGCTCGGACGCTGATTCCAGTATGCCGATACGGACGCAGATCTTGTGGCTTTTGCCAATTCTGCTGCTTTGGGCAGGGCTGAGGTTGGCTTTCGGCAGCAGCATCTCAGGCAACGATGACCTTTCTGTCGCAGGCTGCGCTCTAAACTTTTTGCAGAACGGCTTTCAGGTCCCGACCGGACACTATTGTGCGCGCTTCGGATTGATCTTGCCCCTCTCCGCGATTTTTTCGGTCGCCGGTACCGGCGCCACGCAGCTCAGCGTTTTGCCAGCAATTGCGAGCTTTCTTGCGCTGATCTCGGCGTGGCGGCTAGGCAGCCTGCTCTTCAGCCCAGTCGTAGGCTTGGCCGCGGCTTTCGTCCTCGCTGTGCTGCCGATGGACGTGGCAACCGCGGGTATCCTTTGGCCCGACATGATGCAGGGCGCACTGCTTGCTCTCGCCGTTCTCTGTCTGCTTTACGCCGGAGACCGACATTTTGGCTGGGCAGTGTTTGCGGGAGGACTCTGGGCGTGGGCGTACTATGTGAAGATTGACGCCGCGATCCTCATTTTCGTGATCGGTCTCCTATGGCTCTTGAAGTTCGTATCGTTCCGCGTGGCGGTTGTGGCTGGCTTCACCGCTGCAGGTCTGGTCGGCATCGAGCTGGTCGCCTATGCCGTGGTCGCCGGAAAGCCATTCCTTCGACTCGCACTCGAGAGTACGGCGGCCAACGAGGTGCTCGCTGCTGGCCACGATTATCGAAGTCTCCGGACATACCCGAAGGCCATGTTTCTGGTCCCCTATGAGGCTGGCCTGTTCTATTTTTTCTGGGTCGCCGCGATCGTCTATGCCCTCTGGACCCGATCAAGGCCTGGCTTGCTCCTCGCAGGCTGGTCCGTGATTTGGCTTCTCTGGCTTATGTTCGGGGCAGATCCATTCTCAGGCTTCCGGCTCAAGCCGCAGCTTTCGCGGTACCTTCTGGCCTTCTCTATCCCGGTCGCGATCATCGTGAGCTGGACCGGCGTGGCTATCTGGCGAAGGTCGCGCACGTTCGGCGTTGCATTTCCGGTTGCCATGCTTGCCTGCATCGCAATCCTCGGCCCATTCAACCGGCTTAGCTATGAGGCTACCGCCGCAAACCTGCGCGCCTTTACAGTCGCAGTTGAGAAAGGCTGGCAGCCGCTCTGTCCAGACTCACAAAGCTTTGGCATGCTCCACTTCTTGATGTACGATAGGAAAGAAAAGACACGCCTCTGTCTGGTGCAAGAGCATAACTTTCTGACTGGTGTCACCCAATTCCATCCCCCGCCTGAGTTGCCCGCCTATATACTGATTAACGGCATCTATGCACGGCGACTGCAAACGCGGAATCTCGTCCGTCCGATCGATCCGGCGCAGTTCGGGACCAAGGCCGAGATCGTGTGGCAGGTCGACAATCCCATGCCGTCCTCATCCTATGCCATGCTCAGGCTGTTGCGCACGGTATCGTCCGTGCTTCCGATAGAGGGCTTGCGCCGCAAGATCGACGAGACGTCGCAGGAAGTCCTGACGACTGGCGATGCCACGATATGGCGGGTGGAAGGTACTCCGCGTTCACCATAGCTTTAGAATAAGTCTTGGAGGAACCCATGCTCGACGGAACAACTTGGCGCGTCCCCTCGATGCGCCACAAGGTCAGCCCGGAAGAATGGCAAGCGCGGGTCGACCTCGCCGCCTGCTACCGGCTGGTCGACCACTATCACATGTCCGACCTGATCGCGAACCACGTCTCGGTGCGCGTGCCGGGCGAAGACGCGTTCCTGATCAACGCCTATGGCATGCTGTACGAGGAGATCACCGCCTCCTCGCTGATGAAGATCGACTACGACGGCAACGTGCTGCTGGCGCCGGATTTCCCAGGGGAGACGCAGTACGGCGTGAACCGTGCGGGCTTCGTCATCCACTCGGCGATCCATCGCGCCAAGCCCGAGTTGCACTGCGTCGCGCACACGCATACCTGGGCGGGCATGGCGGTCTCGACGCTCGAATGCGGGCTGCTGCCGAACACCCAGACCAGCATGCGCTTCGCCCATATCAGCTACCACGACTTCAGCGGCGTGGTGCTGGATCTGTCGGAGCAGGCGCGGCTGGTGCGCGACCTCGGCGACAACAACGCGATGATCCTGCGCAACCACGGCCTGCTGACGGTCGGGCACACCATCCCGGAGGCGTTCAACGCGCTGCACCGGCTGGAACTGTCCTGCAAGACGCAGATCGCGGCGATGTCGTGCAACGCGCCGATGATCCAGGTGCCGCCGGAGGTGGTCGAGAAGACCTACCAGAATTACCAGCCGAATGTGCGCCGGCCCTTCGGCGTGCTCGACTGGCCGGCGCTGCTGCGCAAGCTGGATCGGATCGATCCGTCGTATCGGGATTGAGCCCGTGCTGCGCGTGCTGATGTCGGATGTCGGCGTGGCCCGGCACGGCGCGCGCATCACGGCGGCGGTGCCGGAGGCGGTGCTCGTCCCCGTCCCGCCCGAAGGCCCCCTGCCCGAACCCGCCGGCGCCGAGGTAGCCTTCATCACCCGCGACCTCTTCGTCGGCGGCACGCGGCATCGGCTGAACCCGCGCTTCGTGCGCTTCATCGACTACCTGAAGACCGTGCCGAGCTTGCACTGGGTACAGACCTTCTCGGCCGGCACCGACATGATGGTCTACCAGGAGATGCTGGCGCGCGGGCTGACCGTGACCAACAGCGCCGGCGCCTCATCGCCGGCCGTGGCGCAGACCGCGGTAACCGGGCTGCTGGCGCTGGCCCGGGGCTTCCCGCGCGCCTTCGATGCGCAGCGTCGCCATGCCTGGGAGCCGCTATACAGCGACCCCGAGCCGCGCGATATCGAGGGCCAGACCGCGCTGGTCATCGGCACCGGCCCGATCGGGCAGGAGATCGGCCGGCTCGGCCGTGCCGTCGGCCTGCGCACCATCGGCATGCGGCGCGACGCCAATGCCGCGCCGCCGCCGGGCTTCGACGCGGTCGCGGGCTTCGCCGCGCTGCCCGACCTGCTGCCGCAGACCGACTGGCTGATCCTCGCCTGCCCGCTGACCGACATCACCCGTGGGCTGATCGATGCGCACGCCTTCGCGCTGCTGCCGCCGGGGCGGCACCTGGTGAACGTCTCGCGCGGCGGCGTGGTGGTCGAGGACGCGCTGCTCAATGCGCTGCGCAGCGGGCACCTGGCCGGCGCCTTCCTCGACGTCTTCACCATGGAACCGCTGCCGGCCGAGAGCCCGTTCTGGGACCTGCCGAACGTCATCGTCTACCCGCACAGCGCGGCGGCGAGCGACGGGCTGCCGGAGCGGGTCGCCGCCATCTTCGCCGAGAACCTGGCGAGGTGGTCGCGCGGCGAGCCGCTGCGCAACCTGGCGCGGAAGTAGCCTGCGATCGTCCGAGGCGCTTGCGCCGAAGGGCGTGGATCGCAGGCCGCCTGCCGGCTACCGCCCGTCGCGCTTGGCCTGTGCCCGCTTGCCGGCGGCCGAGACGCTGCCGACGCGCTTGCCGCTGACCGTCTTCTTCGCCTTCGGGTTGGTCTTGGGAGACAGGCCCTTCTTCGAGGTCCGGGTCGGCGGCAGCTTGGCCGCGGCGGCGGCCTTCTTCATCGCCAGCGCCTTCTTCGCGATCTCGGCCTGGGTCGGCTGCTTGCGCCGCTTCAACTCGGCCGCGATGCCGTCCAGCGACTTCAGCAGCACCTCGAGCTTGCCGACGCTGCCGGTGTTGTCGCGCGCCGGCTTGCTGCGCCGCGGCGCGGTGCTGCCGGCGATCTCGCGCGCCTGCGTCCGTGCGATGCGCCGCGCCCGGTCGCGCGCCGCCCGCAGCCGGAGCTGGATCGCCTTGAGCTCGGCCTCCGAGCGGTCGACCAGCGATTTCGGGCGGACCATGTCGACCAGCTCGCGTTCGGTCATGCTCAGCAGGCGGGCTTCGGATTTCGGGCGAACGGCCATCTCGGGGTCTCTCCTCAATCAGCCGGCGCGATCGTGATTCGCCCGCTGTTCTGACGCGCATACACGGAAGGCCGGTCCATGTCCTCCACCTGCGCACCTGGCAGCTCGAAATTCCCCGGCGTCACGACGCGCAGCTGGAAGGCGACGCGGATCTCGGGCGCGTCGGCGGTGATGTCGACGGCCGCCGCATAGCGGTCATCCAGCGCCGGCGTCGCCACGGTCTCGGTCAGCTTGCCGAGCCAGGGCATGTTCGGCACGTCGCCGGCCGGCAGCCGGCCGATGATCTCGAAGCCCGCCGGCAGGCCCTGCTGGATGATGGTGCGCTGGTCCTCGTTCAGCTCGCCACGGCCGAGCAGCTGCAGGACGAAGACCTGGCTCTGCTTCAACGTATCCAGGTTCACCGGCTGGCCCGCCATGTCGAAGAAGCGCCGGCCGATCCGCATGCCGTCTCGCCCGGCCGGCAGCGGCTGGGCCGGGATGCCGGTGATCGAGGTGGTCGCGGTCAGCGGCGCCTGGCCGAGGTTGCGCGCGGTGCCGGGCGCGGTCAGCGCGACGCTGATCGTCGGCCCGCTCATCTCCTGGCCGTTCACCGCGGCGCGCACCGGCGCCGCGCTGCGGCCGAGCGTGCCGGCGAGTGCGACCGCCCAGGCCATGTCCTGCGTGCTCGCCACCTGCGGCCGCAGCTCGGGCCCCGGCAGGCGCGCGCGAAGCTGCGCGAGCCGGTCGGGCAGCAGCCCGCTCTCGGCCAGCAGCATCGTCACCGCCAGGCTGTCGCGCACCTGGCTGCCATAGTCGAAGGCCCAGCGGTTGCGCGTGCCGGCGCCGAGTGCCGCGCGGAAGGCCTGCTCGGCGCGCGGGCGGTCGCCGGCGCGGGCGAAGGCGCTGGCGAGCTGCGCCTTGGCGAGCGGCGTCGGCAGGTCGTTGACCCCTTCCAGCATCCGCCGTGCTGCGCCCAGCCGCGGCCGGCCGGCGAGCGAGAGCACGTGCAGCCGATAGGCCTGCGCGGCCTTGTCCTCGGCTTCCTCGGCGTCGTTGTCCTCGAGGTCCTCGGCGATGCGCGCGAGCGCCTGCTCGAGCGCCGCCTCGGGCACTGTCGCGCCGGCGGATTTGGCGCGCAGCAGCGCCTCGACCGCGTAGCTGGTCAGCCAGGGCTCGGCCTCGCCCTGCGCGGACCAGAGGCCGAAGGCGCCGTCGAAGCGCTGCTTCGCCAGCACCACCTGCACCGCCTGCTGCAGCCGCCCGGCCTGGTCCTGCGGCACCGCCGCGTCGTTCGGCACGGCAGCGAAGGCCATGACCTGCGAGCTCGCCTGCTCGAGGCAGGCGAAGGCGTATTGCTCGAGCATGCGCTGCATGCCGGCGACGTCGTAGCGCACCGGGCCACCAAGCGTCGCGGTCGCGCGCCAGGTGCCGGGAATGTAGTGGTCGGGGTTGAAGGCGAGCGGACGGTCCTGGCCCGCGGGGATCTCCTGCGTCGCGCTCTCCGTCACGAAGGGGCGCGAGGAGCGCACGGTGATGCGGCTCTCGCGCTCGGCGCGGAAGCCGTTCGGGCCGGTGACGGCGAGCTTCAGCACGCCCTCGCCCGCGCCGGTCGCGCGCAGCCGCGTGGCGGGCAATGCGCGGGCCTGCGGCGCAAGGTTGGCGGCGAGCCGCGACTCGCCGGCGAGCGCGATGGCGCCCGAGGCGGTGAGCGTCGCGACGATCTCACCGCCGGGCAGGTCGAGATTGTGCAGCAGCACCGGCAGCCGCGCCTCGTCGCCCGGCGCAAGGAAGCGCGGCAGCAGCGCCTCGGCGACCACCGGATCGCGCACGGTCAGCGGCTTCGAGGCGCTGCCCAGCCGGTCGCCGGCCCAGGCGACCGCCATCAGCCGCAACTCGCCGGCGAAATCCGGGATGTCGAGCGTGATGGTCGCGGTGCCGTCGGCGGCGACCGCGACCGGCCCCGTGAAGAGTGCCACGGTCTTCTGCGGGATCTCGATCGCGCCGAGCGCGAAGCCGTCACCGCCCTGGCGCAGGGTCGCCAGCGTGCCCTCCGGCGGCGGGATCAGCCGGCCATAGTCGTCGCGGATGTCGACGCCGAGCGCGCGGCGGCCGGTGAAGTGCCCGAGCGGGTCGGGCGTGGCGAAGCGGGTCAGCCGCAGGATGCCCTCGTCGACCGCGGCGAGCGTCACGCGCGCCTCGCCGCCGGCATTCGCCAGCCGGATCGGCACCTCGAGCTTGCGGCGCGGCAGGATCTGCGCCGGCGTTTCGATCGCCACCTCGATCCGCCGCGCGGCGGGGTCGAGCTGCAGCCAGGCGAGGCCGAGCGCGCGGGCCGGCTGGCCGTTGCGCGCCTCGCCCGGGCGGAAGACGGTGACGGCGACATGCGCGCCGGCGCCCCAGCCGGGATCGATCGGCACCTCGACCTCGGTGCCGCCCTCGGCCACCGCGACGTCGCGGATCGCGACCAGCCTATCGGTCAGCACGGCGAGGCTCGCCGTGCCGGCGAAGGGCGGCGTGATGCGCAGCTTCGCGGTCTCGCCCGGCGCATAGCGCGGCTTGTCGCTGGCGATGTCGACCTTGTCCGGGACATCGGCCGCGACGCCCTCGGCCCAGCCGGAGCGGAAGCGCAGCGAGGTGATGGCGAGGCCGCCGGGCTCGCTCACTTCCAGCCGGTAGCGGCCGAAGGGCAGCGAGCGGGCGAAGCGTGCCGGCGCGTTCGCGGCAAGCGTCAGGTCCGTGCTGTCGACCGGCTCGTCGCGCCAGACCGTCTCGTAGCGGGCGATGCTGTCACGCACGACCATGCGCCAGTCCGGCCGCTCGCGCACCAGCCGTGCGCGCAGCCGCGCCGCACTCGGCTTCGCATCGGCATCCAGTGCGATCACCTCGAAACCCGCCTCGGTGTTCGCGTTGACGGCGTAATCCGGGAACAGCGGCTTCACGCCGATCTGCAGATGCGTCGGCCGCACCGGCACGGTCAGGCTGGTCCGCGACGCCCGCCCACCCGGCTCGTCGATGCTGATCGCAACCTCGGCCGAGAGCGGCCGGGTGGTGTCGGGCGCGCGCGGCAGCGAGAGCGTCGCCGCCCCCCTGCCCTGCGCATCCAGCGCCGGGATGTCGAAGCTGACCAGGTCGGGCGCATACTCCTCGTCGACCAGGCCGAAGACGAACTCCTTGTAGGCCTCGAAGGGAGAGCGCAGCGCCTGCAGCCGCATCTCCGCCTTGCCGGTCAGCCCGCCGCCGAGGGCGCCATAGAGGAAGCGCGCGGTCACCGGGATCGCCAGCGGCTGGCCGACGACCAGCGGGCCGGGCGCCGGGCCTGCGTTGACCTCAAGCCGTTCAGGGACGAAGGCATCGACGCGGAAGCGCGCCGTGCCGATCGGTGGCGCATCCGGGTCGGCGTAGACTTCCAGTGTCCAGACGCCGGCCGCCGCCCCGCGGTCCAGCCGGATCGGCCAGTGCAGCGCCGCACCCGGCTCGCGGTTCGGCACGCTCTCGGCAAACAGGCTGCCATTCGGGCGCTTGACCTTCAGCCGCGCCGGAATGTCGCGCGGCGCGCCGGCCTGGTCGCGCAGCAGCACCATGGCCTGCACCGTCTCGCCGGGGCGGTAGATGCCGCGGTCGAAATACGCATAGGCGTCGAGCGGACCGGGGTTCGGCAGGCCGGTGGCGCCG
>Ga0114976_10001060_pt1 | contig 17162 bp, 12 predicted proteins | sample S_130805_EF_Meta_FD_87319 | JGI IMG/M metagenome (GOLD analysis project Ga0114976, IMG submission 87319) | Freshwater microbial communities from Lake Simoncouche, Canada to study carbon cycling - S_130805_EF_MetaG | ecosystem: Environmental > Aquatic > Freshwater > Lake | place: Lake...
GGCGCGGGGGAGATAGCCCGCAGGCGCTCGTAGAACCCCAGGGCATCTGCCTTGTCAGGCCACGCGGCCTTCCATGGGTGGGCGAGGTTCACCTGATAGATGTCCCCAGCGGCAATGTAATCCTGCGCGCGCTGGACGGCGGCCATGAAGTCCGCCCGCGACACCTGCGGCCGAAAATCGAGCTGCGGAGCTGGACCCGGCGCCACGTCTTGCAGCGCCGAGGAAAGGCCGCCGCACTCGGTCCAGGTCTGCGCTGCGTGATCGTAGCTAAGCACATGCGGGTAGTGGCCAAAGACGAACTGGCCGTCAAACCCGACCCAGCCGAACAAGCCACCCGGCCCCCCTTGCCCCTGCTGCAAGGCGGTCTCGACCCTGGACCAGTCCTGGGCCATGTGCCCGCACAGCTGCGCCTGGGGCGCGGCGGTGACCAACGAGCGCGCCCCAGGGCCGGCGCAGGAGGTGTCCAAAAAGACCAGTCCCCCCAAATGCTGAAGCCCAGCCGCCACCCGCAAGGGACTGCGCGCGATGCTCACAGCCCTCCCGAGCCCAGGATTTTTGGGCCTGAGAGCCTGGATTTTGCGACTTTTGGGTTGTGGCATTGACACTAAAACGCGCGGACCCTACCATGCGCCGCCCAAGCTTCAACGTCATGGCAAAATCCCCCTCCATTCTCAGCGCAGAGCGCAGCCCAGCCGCCACAGTGGCCATCGTCGTGCTATGCCTACTCGGGCTGGTGCAACTAGGCACACTGGCGATGACGGCCTGGGAGAAGCTAGTGCCTGCCCCCGCCAAACCAGCGCCTGTGGCGGCGGTGGATCTGCCATTGTCAGCAGGCCTACCGCCTTTGCCGAGCCTGAATACGGGCTCGCTGCCGCCCCTTCCCTCGTTGCCCGGCACAGCGGCTCTGTCTTTGCCGCCACTCCCGGCCCCTGCGCCCGCCGTGGTCGCCAACCTGCCCTCGGCCTCGCTGCCACCGCCGTCCTACTCACTGCCGCCGCCGGTGTCGGCCTCGCTGCCCCCCGTGGCGGCCGCCTTGCCCCAGCCGGCAGAGCCGATCAAGCCAACCAGCCCCCGACGGTCTAAGACCGGGAATCTCCAGGTGGATGAACTGATCGAGGTGGCGATCGATTCCCGCGCGCTGGAAGATATGGAAGGTGCTATCCAGGCGCTGGAGCGCGCCGAACTGCTGCTGCCAGACCACCCCGCCGTCCTGCGTGAAAAAGCGCTGACCCTGGGCCGCATGGGCAAGCAAGACCAGGCGCAGGCTCTGTGGGACCGGGCGAAGACCCTGAGCCTGGGCGGGGCCGCCCCAGCGCCGACGGCGGCAGTGTCAGCGACTGCGGGAACCTTTCCCCCTCCCACGACCAGTGGCCAAGGGGGATCGCTTTCCCTCGGGGACTGCCAGATCGTGCCAGACGCTACGGTGACCACGGGGCAGAAGCTGGTGGTGAAAGTGCCTGTGCGCTCCACCGCTGGGTCCACCATTGACCCTTCCTTGATGAATCTGGACGTGTTCTTCTATGACCGGGTGGACGGCACGCGGGTGGAGAACACCAAGGCCGACCCGCCTGTGTTCAGCTTCGACATGCCCATGGACTTCGCCACGGGCGAGGAAGTCGTCAGCGTGGTCTATCACATGCCCAAGCTCTCCGCCGAGGAAGAGGCCGAGATCGGGCGGCGCGAATTTTATGGCTGCGTCGTGAAACTCTATTACCAGCAGAAGCTCTTGAGCACGACGGCAGAGCCGCGTGACCTTCTCAATCAGAGCGGCACTTCCTCCGGCACAGCGCTGCCGACGGCACAATAATTTTTCCCGGAGACTCGCTCTAACATGGTTGTTCTTTTGGTGGATGGAGATGAAGCAACGCGACACGCGAGGGCCGCCCTCCTGCGTGCTCATTTGCATGAGGTGATGGAATCTGCCACAGCGGTGGAGGCCGTGCACTGGGCACAGCAGGCTGGTAGCATCGACCTGCTCATCACGGAGGTCATTCTGGATGCGGAGACCTTTGGCTTTGACCTGAGCGAGGCGATCCTGGCGCGCCTGCCGAACATGCGCACGCTTTACACCACGCGCTTCGACCTTGCCGGCTACGAGGCCGAGCTGAGAGGGAGCAAGCCCTTGCTGGCAACGGCGACGGACGATACCTTCCTCTCCGCCATTGAGGAGGCCGTCGGCAGCCCCGATGAAGCGGTGCCAGTCGCGATCGCCCTCGACGAACCGCCGATCATGCCGCCCGGGGCCATGCTGGGGCAGTATCAGATTATCAATCGTCTCTACAGCGAAACCGAAGCCGAGACCTACCGCGCGATGCAATACACCGTGCAGCGCCCCGTGGCGCTCGTCTTGCTGCGCCCACATCTGCTCACCAACGCCGACGCGCTGAACGCCTTCAAAGAACGTGAGCGAGTGAAGGCCCAGGTCTCGCACCCCCGCATCGCCCCTCTTTATGAGGCGGGCGTAGCCAATGGCTGGCACTACTACACACGCGAGATGCCCCCAGGGCGATCGCTGGAGGACATCGCCAGCGCGGGTGAGCAACTGGGCGAGCGTGTGATCGTGGATGTGCTCTACTGCGTTTCCGAAGCCATGAGCTACGCCGTTGAGCAGGGTTTCAACTACCGCACCCTGACCCTGCGTGACATCTACGCGGACGCGGAAAATCAGGTCAGCATTGTTAACATCTTCCGTCCGGCAACCACCCTACCCCGTGACCAGCGGGCGGATGTGCGCTCCCTGCTGGAGAGCGTCTTCCCCTTTGCAACCCAGGGAAAAGCGCGTGGCCTGCTGCACGACCTGGACCAGAAGCCGCATGATTGGGCGGAACTGTTCGCCGCCGTGCAGGACATTCGCGAAGATATGAGCGAGCGCAGTCTGATGCGCCGTGCCGAGGTGGAAAACATCACCGTCGCGCCGGCGCACTCCCGCCGTTGGCTGATCGGGGTCGGCATGGTTGCCGCCTTCGGGGTCGTTGCCTGGTTGGGTGGGCTTTCGTCAGGCATCGGATCGGGCTCCCCAGCGAAGCGCCCCAGCATCACCGACGAATGGGTGCCCGTGCCAGAGGGTCCTTTCATTTACCAAAAGAACGAGAAGCTAACGCTGCCCGCCTTCTGGATCAGCAAGCACGAGGTCACCATCGGACAGTATGCAGCCTTCCTCGAAGCACTGAAAACGGCTCCCACCAATGCCTTTGATGATGAGAACCAGCCAAGCAGCAAGACCAGCCACACGCCGACGGGCTGGGCGGACTACCATGCCGCTGCAAAGGCAGGCGCGTTGTTCAACAACGAAGGCCTGACCCTGAACTCTCCCGTCAGCGGCGTGGACTACTGGGACGCCGTCGCCTATGCCAAGTGGAGCGGTCGTCGCCTACCGACCGAGCAGGAATGGGAGAAAGCCGCGCGTGGCTCGAAGGGTAACCTCTTCCCCTGGGGCAATGATCCCAAACCCGGTGCCGCGAACCTGGGCGATGACTACGTCGCCAAAGCCAAAGGCGGCAAAATCGACGGCCACAACCTGTGGGCCCCCGTCGATTCCATGCCCGACGATGTCAGTGAATGCGGCGCAGTCGGCATGGCCGGTAACGTGCAGGAATGGACCTCCACTTGGTCTCCGCATCCTGAGCTACCAGACACCCGCGTGCCCGTGCTGCGCGGCGGACACTTCGGTTTAAGGACCAGCAAGGACCTGCTGACCAGTCGCCACTTCGCTGAGAGCGCTGATGAAGCTACTCCCGCCCGTGGCTTCCGCACCGTCTCCGAAAAGCAGCCGTAATCAGCGGGTTACCGCCAACCAAAGCTGTGGCGTGCTGTCAAGCAGCGACGTGCCACGCAGGCTCTCACCACGCAGTGGTCCCTTGACTTGCTGATGCAAGCCCGGCTCGGCCTTGGTCCACACCGATACTTGGATCACCTGGACCGAAGGGACGGCATTGGTGGCAGCGAAGAGTTTGACTTCCGCCTCACCACCTTTCTCTGGCACCGCCGCTTCGGGCGCATGGACGCCGACGGGTAGCCCGCTCACGCGGACAACGAGGGGATCCTTGAAGCCATTGAGCGGCTTCACATTGACCTTGAGACTGATGGTTTTGCCTGCGGCGACCTTCAGAGGCTTCGCATCGGCCAACGTTGCTTCATACGATGGCGAGGGCGGACGAATCTCCAACACGTAGGCCTTGTCGGCTCCGCCTTGATGAAACAGATCCTCGACCACGACTTGATGCACCCCATCGACCGCCGCAGTCCACACGGCCTGTGGGTCCGGCTGTTGCTCGCTTTGATCATCCGCCGTGGTGATGAGCTTGCCATCCGGGCCTTCGATTTTTAGCAAGGCATCCAGTGGCAACCCAAGTCGCTTGGAGACGACGCGTGCTTGCAGTGTGTTGCCCTTCTTCATGGAGACGGCATAGCGATCCACGTCATTCTTGTCGGCAATGCGGCCACCCACAGCTCCGGCCTGAAAAGGCAGGGCCGTTTCCTTGGTGTTATTGGGCTCTTTCTCAGTGCTCGCCGACTTGGGCGTGATCAACACTTGGACAGGTGCCAATGCCCCTGGCGGCAGGATCAAGCCGATGTCGCCATCGCGAGTGAGCGAGGCGGCATCGACGACGTGCCTCAATTTTTTGGGATCGAGATTGCTACCGACCAACTCAAGCTCTGTCTTGCCGGTCTCCGCCACCGCCGCAGGGAAGACCTGGGTCACGACGGGGCCTTGAGTGAGCTGCAACCGGTAGACCACCGTTTGCCCTCCCGTGAAACGCACATCGGCGGCTGGCGGATGGGCAAACCCGGCCACCTGCACCGTGTAGACGCCTGCCTTCGCGGCTTTGAAGACGATCAGTGGATCAAGATTGCGATCGTCGCTGGCGGTCAGCACCCGCACGCCCTGCTCATCCAAGACATGGGCCATCATGTCCACGCCCGAGCCCAAGCTGTAGGCTTCCATCCGTGCCACCAAGGTCTGTCCCGCCGCGAGCTTCACTCGATAGCCATCCATATCGCCGCTTTTATCGAGACGCGCATTCACGCAGACGGGCAGCTTGTCCATCGGCTGGCCTTTGCCCGCCTCATCGTTCGGCTCCACCTCAGTGACTTCAGACAGGGTGCCGATGCTAAACCAGCGCGGCTCAGAGGCTCCATCCGCATTCGCCGCATGGACCAAATACAGGCCCGGCTTCGCCTCTGAGGTCAAGGTCACCTGCCACTCGCGCTTCTTGCCGTTGGGCACCAAGTAAACACTAGGCGCATCTGTCCAAAGCCGAGCATCGGCTTCAACCCGACCACTGGCGGTGACGACGAAGCTGGAGCCCATCTGCCCTCCGGCAGGAAAAAGAGCCTCAAACTTCGGCGCTTCCGCAAGGACGGAGCCGCAGCCCATCAGCAGTGCGAGAAGCGCAGGCCTCACGCAAACAACTCCTTGATCGGCTTGCCACCGTTCACCAGCTGCACTGGGCGGCCCGTGTTGGTGTGCAGCACCTGATGCGGATCAATGCCGAGCTTGGTATAGAGTGAGACAGCGAAGTCTTCCGGCGAATAGATGTTCTCGGCGGCGTAGTACCCCTTGGGGTCGGTCGCACCGACAATCTGTCCACCAGGGATCCCTGCGCCTGCCATCAGCACGCTCATCGCGCCTGGCCAGTGATCGCGGCCCGCGTCCTTGTTGACCTTCGGTGTGCGGCCGAACTCTCCCAGGCAAATGACCAACGTGCTGTCCAACATGCCGCGTTGATCGAGATCGGTGATCAAGCCGTTGAGGCCCTGATCCAGCTTGGCCGCGCGGCCATCTTTGAACGACTTGAACAAGCTGCGATGATCATCCCAACCACCCCAGTAAGCGACGGTGAAGGACACGCCCACTTCGGCCAGACGACGCGCTAGCAGCAGGCGCTGGCCGAAGTCATTCTCGCCGTAGAGCTTGCGCGTGGTCTCAGGCTCCTTGCTCAGATCGAAGGCTGCCTGGGCGGTGGTGGAGGTCACCAATTCCATGCCTTGTTGGTAGAATTGATCGAAGCCCACGGTCGGATCTTCGGCCGCCTTGTCCGTGATACGTTGCAGGTTGTCCAGCGAGGCGCGAAGCTGGTTGCGGCTTAGCGCACGACCTTCGCTGATGTCCTGCGGAATCGCGACATCACGCACACGGAAGGACTTGCTGTTCGGGTCACCGCCAATCACAAACGGCGCGTGCTGCGCACCCAGGAAATTCGGCCCACCTGAGCGCGAGACACTCGGCAGGCTCATGTAGGCCGGAAGGCCACCGCGCACGCCGCGCTCATGCGACACCATCGAACCAAACGACGGATGAAAACTAACAAACGCTCCACAGCCAACGGGCACTGGTGTGGGCGCACCCGTCATGAGGTAATGATTCCCGCCACCGTGATTCGGGTCCTTGTGGCAGATGGAGCGGATCACGCTGAACTTGCTAAAGCTCTTCGCCAGCAGCGGCATCGTCTCGCAAAAATGCACGCCCGGCACGCTGGTCGGGATCGACTTGAACTCGCCGCGAATCTCCTTCGGTGCATCGGGCTTCGGGTCAAAGGTCTCGTAATGCGACGGCCCACCATCCAACCACACTAAGATGCAGTTGATCTGATCCGGGCTCGCCTTGCCACGCGCCTGCGCGGCCTGAGCCCGCAGTGCCAAGATGTCCGAAAAAGCCACGCCGCCCAGCGCCCCCAAGCCGAGCTGGAGGAAATCGCGGCGACCGACACCGTTGCAGTTGGAGTGAAACAAGGACATGTGAAAACAGGGACGGAGATTACGCACCTGAATCCATTCCTCTTGCCAGATTTAATCACTACCGGGCGGCTCCACCAATCTGCATGGCAGATCACGAACACCGTGCAAGACCCGCTCGATATGGATGGCTGAATCGTCGGCGCGATAAAAGACCAGATGCCAATGGAATGGCGCGCTTGCGGGGAACCTGCGGATGCCCTCCAGCTCAGCGGCTTTGAATTGCATGATGCGACCGAGACTAGGATTTTGGGCAATAATCAAGAAGGTCTCCCGCAGAGCGAGTTCATAGCGAGCAGCCACAGTTTCATCCGCCCGAAGCTGATACCAGCTCATCTGAAGAGCGATATCCTCAGCGGCGGCGGCTGACAGGAGGATGTTCACCATCGGCTCAGGCACCTGCCGTTAGTTGGGAGGCACGCTGGCGGATGGTTGGCCAAACATCATCGGTCAGAGACTCATGCGAGGACCTCACGCCCTTGAGCAACATCGCTTCCAGAGCATCGCTGTCCCCCGAAAAGTCCATGCCCGCATGTCGGCGAACAGCGTCGCGAATGACCTCTTCTTCATCGGCATAGAAACCCTGGGCGACTTGAGCCGCAACATACTCGCTGAGTTTTGAGGGCAAATTCAGGGTCAGAGTCATGGCCGTGATTTTACTCCTCAGTGTTAGAGTCTCAATGGTTAAACACAAACTCTGCCGAGTTGATCAATGCCCAGGCGAGGTCTTCGGTGGCGGTCTGGCGGGTGGCTCCGGGCACGCTGTAGAAGCGAGCGGCGGTCTTGAGTTCTTCCTCTTTGGGCAGGCGGTTGTAGGTGGCGAGATAGACTTCTCTCACGAGTTGCGGCACGGGGAACTCGCTCTTCGCCAGCGCCTGGATCTTGCCTTCGCCACTGCTGAGCTTGGTTTGAAGGCTGTTGGAATTCATGAGGTGCAGCGCCTGCACCACGCTGGATTTGCGCTCGCGTTCACAGGGGCATTCTTGGCTGGCGTTCGGGCGGCCAAAGGCGTCCAGGAAGTCGCTATCCAACTTGTGGTTCCAAGTCTGCACGGCACGCGCATTCGGCGGCAATCCGCTGAAGGTATCGCGCACTCCCGTGACATCGAAGACCGCATCCAGGAGGACTTCGGCGCTCATTCGACGCTTCAGGCTGCGGGAGAAGTTCTTGGTGTCGGCCAAATTATGCTCATTGGGTTGCGTGCTGAGCTGGTAGGTGCGCGAGGTGACAATCAAGCGCATGAGGTGCTTCAGATTGTAGCCACTGGCGACGAAGTCCTGCGCCAGCCAGTCGAGCAAGGCTTCGTTGGTGGGAGGATTGGAAACGCGGAAGTCATCCACCGGATCGACGATGCCACGGCCGAGGAAGTCTGACCAAATGCGGTTCACCAGCGCTTTGGCAAAGAACGGGTTGTCGCTGCTTGCCATCCAATCGGTCAAAGCCACGCGTGGGTCCTGGCCTTCCACATACGGCATCTCGGGACCATCCGGCGGCTTCGGCTTCATCACGGCATCGGTGATGGGATGCGTGACCTCGCCCTTGCCGCCATACCACCAGTATTCAGGCTCGCCAGAAATCGGTGCCGAGATGCCTTGCCCCTTGCGCTTCATCTGCCCAAAGAAGGCCGCCATCTGGTAGTAGTCTTCCTGTGTCCATTTCTCGCTCGGATGATGATGGCACTTCGCGCAATCAAGCCGCACTCCGAGGAAGATCTGGCTGACGAAAGAGCTAGCATCCACCGGCTCACGCTTGTCGCGGAAGATCGCTACGGGGCCGTATTCATGCGAGCTGCCTTGCGCCGTGAGAAGCTCGCGAATCATTGTGTGGTAGGGCTTGTTCTGGCGGAAGCTATCGCGCAGCCAGGTATCCAGCAGATACACTGGCTTCACGCCCACACGCGAGGGATTGGGCCGGATTAGATCACCCCACTTCACCGCCCAGTGATCCGCGTAGTTGGCATCATCCAGCAAGTCATCCACCAGCCGCGCACGCTTGTCCGCGCGAGTGTCGGCGAGGAACGTCTTCGCCATGTCAGAAGACGGCAGCTTACCGATCAAATCAATCGAAGCCCGGCGCATGAACTCTTCATCCGAGCACGTCGCCGAAGGAAGAATGCCCAGCTTCTGATGCCGCGCATGAACCAAGCGGTCGATCTCATTGTTGACCGGCAGCTTCGCATACAACTCGGCGGGCAACACCTTGTCCGCTGGCACAGTGATGCGGGCGACATCGACCAGGCCCATGTAGCGCACGACGATGACACCTTCACCACTGAGCGTGCCCACCTTCACCACGCAATGCTCGTCCACGGTGGCCAACTCCTTATCCTGTGACAGGTAATCTGTGAGCTGCGTCACCTCCTTCGTGGTGCCGTTTGAGAAGCGCGCCGTAACCTTCAGCGTCTGAACCGCCTGCTTATTGTAGCTCTGCTCGCGGGGCTCCACCTTCACCTCGACCAGGGAAGGTTCATCTTCGATGGCGAAGGGCACGCCCTGCTTGATCCAGGTGAGGATCTTTTGATAGGCCTCGCTCTTCCGGTCGATGCGAGCGCCGCCTTCGTGCGGCACTTCGCCCGTGGCCTTCTTTAGCAAAAGAGATTCTTCCGGTGCCGCCATAAAGACACGCCGCCCTCGATCATCCCGCACGATCTCATTGTAGTCGTGGCGCGGATCGTAGCCGAAGACGGAGAGCTTGAAATTGTTCTGTCCCTCAGGCTTCGCATGGCAATTGCCCGAGGCGCAACCCGCCTTCATCATCTGCGGCATCACATCATGAATGAAGCTCACCGGCTGCTCGGCACACAGCGCACCCGCAGTCAGGAGCAGGCTGAAGAGCAAGGTGGCGGGGCAGAATTGAAACATAACAAACCTACGGCCGCTGCGACCCTGATTTTACAGCGTCAGCTCACCTTTGCTTTGTCCCGAGGCTGCATCCCAGACATAGACCTTGCCATTGAATCCGCCAGCAAAGACCCACTTGGAGTCGCCAGTGATGACCACGCTGGACAGCGTTTCGCTCACGCCCGAAAGCTTGCGTTCCTTGGCTGTGTCGCTGCGCTGGGCACCGTCGTGCTTCTTGAGTTCCGTGTAGACACTGCCGCCGCCTTTGTCGGTGACCACGGCCAATGACTTGCCATCCGCCGTCCAGTGCGCACCGGTGAAGGCCACCTTCTTATCACCGAGCGACACATCCTGCTCGCGGCTGGCCACATCCCACACCTTCACCTCGCGATCCGCCCCGGCCGTGACGATCTGCGTGGCGTCCTTGTTGAAGGCGACTGCCAGCACGTGGTTGGTGTGGCCTTCATAAAACGAGACCAGCTTGCCAGTGCCGCTATCCCATAGCTTGGCCAGCTTGTCAGCGCCACCGCTCAGCAAGCGATCCGCCTTGGCCGAGAGCTTAAGCGATAGCACGTTGTCATCATGCGCCTTCCAGGTCGCAAGCGTCTTGCCAGTCGCTAGTTCGAGCTTCCGAATGAAGCCCGCGCCACCCGTCTCGCCATCGGCAATGAAAACGGCCTGATGACTGGAATCCACGGCTAGGGCCGTGATAGCCCCCAGCAACCCGTCCTTGACCTCCAAGACCGGCTTCATCGCGGCCACATCCCAGAGGATCACGCGCTGATAGCCACCCGTGACCATGCGCGTGCCATCGGCACTCCAGCCCAGGGACTGAATCGGCTCCACATGCCCCAGAAGGCGACCGACCACAGGGCGCTCCGTCTTGGTCAAGTCGATGAGCAGCACCTCATTCGAGCGCGCCACAGCCATCCGCTTTTCATCTGGCGACAAGGCCAGAGCGAGGACCGGTTGATACGCGGCAGGCATCGCTTGCAGGGCGACTGGGCGCGACAGCGGAGGCTCGTCAAAGACACTGGCATCCCACACCGCCCCGCCATCAATCCAAGTCTTCAAGGCGGTGACCGCTTGCGCGGGCAACTGCTTCTTGGGCGGCATGTGCGGATCACCGTCCTTCAAGACCAGCTGATAAAGCAGGCTGTCAGCGGCCTTCCCAGGCACCACCGACGCGCCATTGTCGCCGCCCTTCATCATCTTCTCATGCGTGGTCAGCAGCAAGCCGCCCTTCGCCTTGCCCGGCTTGTGGCAGCCCACACATTCATCCCTTAGCACACGCAGGGCGGGCTTGGGATCGACGGCGAAAGCGGACATGCCGCAGCCCAGCCCAAGACATAGAATGATGGCTCGGCTTTTCATGCGAGGAGTTCCGATACGACACGCGCTTGAGGGTTTTCCACCAGCACCTGCTCGGTGCCGTTGCGCTTGTAGCTCAGCTTCTTCGCGTCCAATCCAAAGAGATGCAGCAGCGTGGCGTGGTAGTCGAAGTGGTTCACCACATCCTTCACCGCATGATGGCCAAACTCATCTGTAGCCCCGTGCACGTGACCGGCTTTGAAGCCTCCGCCTGCGACCCACATGCTGAAGCCGTAAGTGTTGTGATCGCGACCCACGGTCTCGCGACCCTTCGCTCCTGCACGGTTCTGAATGACCGGCAAGCGGCCCATCTCGCCACCCCAATGCACGACGGTGCTATCGAGCAGACCCCGTTGTTTCAAATCGAGCACCAACGCTGCGGCCGGCTGATCCACCTGCAAACACGCAGTAGGCAGGCCTGTGAGAATGCTGCTGTGATGGTCCCAGGTTTGGTTGCCGGTGAAGATGGACACGAAGCGCACGCCGCGCTCCACCAAGCGCCGCGCGATCAGGCAACGCTTGCCAAATTCCTCGGTCGCGGGTTTGTCGATGCCATACAGCTTCCGTGTCGCCTCGGTCTCCTGCATGATGTCCAGCGCCTCCTTGGCCGCTGTCTGCATTCGCGCTGCTAATTCAAAGCTCTGGATGCGGGCCTCCAGATCGGTTTCCCCTGGGCGGACATCCGCGTGCTCGCGATTCAGCCGCTGCACAAAGTTCAAGTAACGCTCCTGCGCTGGGCCACGCAGCGACATCGGCGGATCGAGATTCAGAATGCGCGGTTCCTTGGAGCGCACCACGGTGCCTTGGAACATGGAGGGCAGCCAGCCATTGGAGAAGTTGTCCACGCCCAGCACGGGCAGGCCACGCGGATCCGTCAGCGCCACATACGCGGGTAGGTCGCGATTCTCACTGCCCAGCCCATAAGTGATCCAGCTGCCCAAGGTCGGGCGACCACCCACGATCTGACCGTTCAGCAGGGCATAGATCGACTGGCCATGATTGTTCACGCCCGTGTGCATGGAGCGGATCAGCGTCATCTCATCCGCGATGCTGCCCATGTAGGGAATCAGATCGCTCATTTCGGTGCCGCTCTGGCCTCGCGGGCGGAACTTCCACTGCGGGCCCATCACCTCGCGGCTCGCGCCTGCGGCATCGTCATACTTCACCTCGCCAGGGAAGTCCTTGCCATCCAGCTTCATCAGCTCCGGCTTCGGCTCGAACAAGTCGATGTGGCTCGGCCCGCCCTGCATGAACATGGAAATCATCGCCTTCGCCTTGCCGAATCCATGCGCGGGTTTCGGCGTCAGGTCATAGTGCTGCTGAGCCCCGGCCAGCGCTGGATTGGCCAACAGACCTTGCTCTTGCAGCAGCGTGGCCAGCGCGATGGTGCCCATGCCATAGCTGCTCTGGAGGAAGTGACGTCTGGTATGCATGTGCCGGAGAAATACGGGCCGCTAAGGCGAAATCTAGCCTGCCCATGACATTTTGACGAGGCTGAGCAGAAGGAGCCACCTGCGGCCGGGAACGCCAAGAAGTCGGGTAAGACCCCATAGCCTCGCGTTTTCCGCCGTCGCAGGATGCCCCACATCATCTGAACCTCGTGAACCTTATGCTTATCACACGAACCACCCCCAAATCAGTGCATGAAGCCGGTGCGTGCCTGCGCATCGCGGTTGAAGACAATGGCTTCGGTGTCATGCACATGCACAACCTCAAGGAGTCGATGGCCAAGAAGAGCGTCGACCTCGGGCGCGAGTGCTTGATCTTTGAAGTCTGCCATCCGCTCCAGGCCAAGCGCGTGCTTGATCTGGATATGAGCATCTCCACCGCGCTGCCATGCCGCATCTCCATCTATAAAGAAGGTGCCGACACCACCATCGCCGCCATCAAGCCCACTTCGCTGCTCGCGATCTTCACGACGCCCCAGCTGCCACAAGTCGCGCAAGAGGTGGAAGACGTGATGATCAAAATCATGACCGAGGCTGCCGAAGCATGTGCATGAACCCGAATAACCCTATGGACCCGACGCACCCACCCGCAAATCATGAAACGTCCGCGCGCAGTCATGTGCAGAGCTTTGTGCTACTGGTGCTGACCGCAGCGGGCATCGCGCTCTGCTACACCGTGGCCGCTCCCTTCTTGCCTGCCATGGCTTGGTCGCTGGCGCTAGCCGTGCTCTTCACACCCGCGCAGCAGTGGCTGGAGGTGCGGCTGAAAAGCCACAACGCGGCCGCACTCGTCTCGACGCTATTGATTGCGCTCATGGTCGTGGTGCCCGCCAGTTTCGTGGGTCAAAGGCTGGTCGTGCAGGCCGCGAAGAGCGCGGAGTTGGTCGAGACCAAGGTCAACTCCGGCGAGTGGCGGCGCGCCATCGCGCGGCAGCCACGGCTAGCCCCGATCGCGGATGAAATCGAGCGCGAGTTCGACCTGCCGGGCACGGCGAAGTCGCTGACCAGTTGGCTGAGCACCACCGCCGGGTCCATCGTCACCGGGTCCGTGTTCCAAGTCATCAGCTTTGTCCTGATTTTCTACCTGCTGTTCTTCTTCCTGCGGGACCGCAAGCAGGCACTGCAAGCGATCCGCTCCATCTCGCCACTGTCCGACACGGAGATGACCCGCCTCTATCGTCGCGTGAGCGATACCATCCACGCCACCGTCTACGGCACCCTCGCCGTGTCCACCGTGCAGGGCGTGCTGGGTGGGCTCATGTTCTGGTGGCTCGGCCTGCCCGGGGCCTTGCTCTGGGGCGTCGTCATGGCCTTGCTCGCCGTGGTGCCCGTGCTCGGGGCCTTCGTGGTGTGGATTCCGGCGGCACTCTTCCTGGCCATGGAAGGCAGCTGGGGCAAGGCGCTCGTGCTCACGCTCTGGGGCATACTGGTCGTGGGCACGATTGATAACCTGTTGCGCCCTGTGCTGGTGGGGAACCGGCTGAAGCTGCACACTGTCCTCGCCTTCATCTCCGTCGTGGGCGGTCTCATGTGGTTTGGCCCCTCGGGGCTCATCCTGGGCCCGGTGGTGCTGACGATCACCTGCGTGCTGCTGGAGATCTGGCACGCAGCACCGACAGCGGACGATCAGTTGTGCATAGAATCGGCGGCCTTATCCCGGTATGAAAACGAGGGCGGCATGGTAGTGAGCGAGTCGGACGTGGCCGCATGAGTGCCCCCATCCCAAAGAACCCATGGCATCGCCAGTCGGCGGCCGAGGTGCTCACGCAGTTGCACACCTCGGCAGAGGGCTTGTCTTCAACCGAGGCCGCCCAGCATCTCGCCACCGAGGGACCCAACGAGATCAAGGAAGCCCGCCGCATCAGCCCGTGGCGCATCTTGGCCGAGCAGTTCAAAAGCCTCGTCATTTGGATCCTCCTTGCCGCCGGGGTCCTCTCCGCCGTGCTGGGTGAGGCTGTGGAGGCCATCGCCATCCTCGCCGTCGTCGTGCTCAATGCGGTCATCGGCTTCTACCAGGAGTTCAGTGCCGAGAAGTCCATCGCTGCCTTGAAGATGATGACCGCGCCCAAGGCCAAGGTGCGGCGCGATGGCAAGGTCACCTCCCTCCCTGCGACCGACTTGGTCGCGGGCGACGTCCTCGCCTTGGAAGCTGGAGACCTAGTGGCTGCCGATGCACGATTGCTCAAGACCGCGTCACTCACCTGCATCGAGGCCGCACTCACTGGCGAGTCCGAGGCCGTGACCAAGCAGCCTGCGCCCCTGACCGCTGACGACATTCCTCTCGGCGATCGGGACAACATGATCTTCATGGGCACCACCGTGGCGGCAGGCACCGGGCAGGCCGTGGTGGTCGCCACCGCGATGAAGACCGAACTCGGCCGCATCGCCGGCATGATGGAGACCGCCGGAGCCGACGAAAGCACGCCGCTGGAGAAGAAGCTGGAGTCCTTTGGCCGCGTGCTGGTGTGGACGGCGCTGGGCATTGTCGCGCTCTTGTTCGGCCTCGGGCTGCTGCGCGGCGTCCCCGTGCTGGAGCTGTTCATGACGTCCGTCAGCCTGGCCGTCGCCGCCGTGCCCGAGGGCCTGCCCGCCATTGTCACCGTGGCCCTGGCGCTGGGCGTCTCACGCATGGCCCGGCGCCGCGCCTTGGTGCGAAAGCTCTCCGCCGTCGAGACCCTCGGCTCCACCACCGTCATCTGCACGGACAAGACCGGCACCCTCACCCTGGGCGAGATGACCGTGCAGGCGCTTTACGCGGATGGCGAGAGCTACACCGTCACGGGCGACGGTTACAACCCCAGGGGTGAGGTGCATCTGCGCGGAGAAAAGGTGGATGTCACTTCCGCCCCTGCCTTGCAGACGCTCGCTACCGTCATCGTCGCATGCAACAACGCCCACCTCGTCAATGACAAAGGCTGGAAAGCCATCGGCGACCCGACAGAAGGCGCGCTGCTTGCCGCCGGATTGAAGGCGGGAGCGAACCGCGAGCAGATCGAGCACGACCTGCCGAAGCACCACGAGATCCCCTTCGACTCGGATCGCAAACGCAGCGCCGTCATTCGCACGCTGCCCGAGGGGAAGCTGCGCGCCTATCTCAATGGTGCACCCGGCGTGCTGCTCGACCTCGCCACCCACCTGCACACCAGCACTGGCATTCGCCCGCTCACCAGTGCCGACCGCGACACCATCCACACCCAAACCACTGCCATGGCGGGCAAGGCCTTGCGCGTGCTCGGCTCCGCCTATCGTGATCTGGACAGCGCCCCGTCCGCCGATCTGACCTCTGACAAGGTGGAGCGTGACCTCGTCTTCGTCGGCCTCTCCGGCATGCATGATCCACCACGTGCCGAGGCGCAGCAGGCCGTGGCCAAATGTCGCGCCGCCGGCATCCGCGTCGTCATGATCACCGGCGATCATCCCCACACTGCCACCGCCATCGCGCGGGAGATCGGCATCACCACCGACAATACCGAAGCCACGGCTGGCACTGCCTTGGACCCCATGTCCGACAGCGAGCTACAGCAGTGCGTGGCCAGCATCAGCGTCTATGCCCGCGTCAGCGCCGAGCACAAGCTGCGCATCATCCGCGCGTGGAAGGCGAACCACGCCATCGTCGCCATGACCGGGGACGGCGTGAATGATGCCCCCGCGATCAAAGGGGCTGACATCGGCATCGCCATGGGGAAAGGCGGCACCGAGGTCACGCGCCAAGCCGCCGACATGATCATCACCGACGACAACTTCGCCACCATTGTCGCCGCCGTGGAAGAAGGCCGTGGCATCTATGAGAACATCCGCAAGACCCTGCAATACCTCCTCGCAGGCAGCGCTGCGGAACTCCTCCTCATGGCCATCTGCGTCATCATTGGCCTGCCCACCCCACTGCTGCCCATACACCTGCTGTGGATCAATCTGGTGACCGACGGCCTGCCCGCGCTCTGCCTAGCCACCGACCCGATTGATCCCGATATCATGCAGCGCCAGCCGCGCTCCCGGCTGGAGAGCATCGCCAGTCCCAGCTTCCTCCGCACCCTCTTCTTCACCGGCGCGCTCACCACCCTCGTCACCTTCGGCGTTTACTATTACATCCTCCGCACCCAGACCCCGGAGCAGGCGCGCACCTATGCCTTCACCGTCCTGGTCATCGCCGAGCTACTGCGCGCCTTCGGTGCCCGCAGCGCGACCAAGCCCCTCTGGCGCATCTCCCTTTGGACCAACACGAACCTGCTCGTCGTCGTGCTCATCTCCTTTGGCTTGCAATGGTGGAGCCTGCACCATGCGCTGTTCGGTCAGTTCCTCAGGACGACTTTCATCCCGCTGGAAGATTGCCTGCTGCTTCTCGCCCTCGGGGCCATCCCCATGGCCGTGCTAGAGCTGGTCAAAGTCATCCGCCAGCGGCCTGCCACGCCTGCACTGGCGAGATAGGGTTTACACCCCATGGCGATCGCAGCGCGGACAGGCTCCCGTCAGAAGCGGCACCCTGCCCCCAGGAGCCGCCCTCATCCTCAACCCCCAGACTGCATGAACACCACCGCCCTGACCACCCTCGTCCTGGAAGGCTTCTCCCCAGCCCAGCCGCCCGTCAAAGCCGTCACCGCAGCGTCCGACCACGGCCCCCAGCCAGACAGCACCCGCCGCCTCGCCCGCCCCAGCACCGACATGCACGGCGACCTCTTCCAGCTTCAGGAAATGGAGCGGCACCTCACCGACACCCTGCACCGGGCGCGGAACTTCGGCACCGAGTATGGCTCCCCTGCCGACTGGACCA
>Ga0114976_10001063_pt1 | contig 17098 bp, 11 predicted proteins | sample S_130805_EF_Meta_FD_87319 | JGI IMG/M metagenome (GOLD analysis project Ga0114976, IMG submission 87319) | Freshwater microbial communities from Lake Simoncouche, Canada to study carbon cycling - S_130805_EF_MetaG | ecosystem: Environmental > Aquatic > Freshwater > Lake | place: Lake...
CTGCCGAACAAATGGTCCTGCGGCGTACGCGAAGGCTGGAATCTGGCGCCGAAACTCGGTGAGCAGAGCGTTGAGATCCTGCGTGAAGCCGGGTTGTCGGACGCAGAAATCCAGGCGCTCGTCGATGCCGGCGCCACCATTGATGGACGACTCAAAAAAGCCTAGAGCCCGATCGGGCGAAGGAGTAATAATTGAATAAATTCAAATATTTAGCTTCAATCGTCCTGCTCTGCGGCGGAAGTTTCTGCAATCCGGCGTTGGCGCAGACGGCGGCGAATTTTCCGTCCAAGCCGGTGCGCTTCATCGCACCCTTCCCGCCCGGCGGTAGTACCGACACGCTGGCACGGCTGGTGTCCATGCGGCTTTCCGAAATGTGGGGGCAGCAGGTCGTCGTTGAAAACCGCGGCGGCGCCGGCGGCACCATCGGCGTTGAAATGGCGGCACGCGCCGCGCCCGACGGTTACACCATCGTCATGGGCCATGTCGGCACCTTCGGCTTTAATCCGACGCTGTACCCCAAACTGCCGTACGACGCGATCAAGGATTTCGCGCCGATCACCGTGCTCGCAACAGTACCGAACGGCATGGCGGTGCATCCCTCGCTGCCTGTCAAAACCGCGCGTGACTTCGTTGCACTGGCCAAAGCCAAGCCGGGTGAACTGCTTTATGCCTCCGGCGGCAGCGGCAGCGCTTCGCATCTGGCCGGTGAATATTTCCGCCTGCTCACCAAGATCGACATGGTCCACGTGCCCTACAAAGGCACCGGCCCGGCGATGATCAGCATGATCTCCGGACAGACCACGATGACTATTACCGGCATGGTTGCCCTGATGCCGCACGTCAAATCCGGCCGGCTCAAGCTGCTCGGTGTGGCAACGATGAAACGTCTCGCGATCCTGCCGGATGTGCCCACCATCAACGACAGCGGCGTGCCCGGTTATGACGCCAATCAGTGGTACGGCGTACTCACGCAGGCCGCCGTGCCGCGCGATATCGTGGCCAAGCTGAATGCCGACATGGTCAAGGTGCTGGCACGGACCGACGTCAAGGATCGGCTTGCGGCTGACGGCGCTGAACCGGTCGCCAACACGCCCGAACAATTCTCGGCACTGATCAAATCGGAAATCGTGCGTTGGGCGCCGGTGGTCAAGGCATCCGGTGCGAAGCCGGACTGAAGCGGGCTTGATGCAACGCTTAATACAACTTTTGATTCAGGCATAATCCCCGCTACAAACAACTGGAGACCGTCATGCGTTCGTTCGTTCGTCACGCTGTTTTGACTTTGGCACTGACAGCAAATTGCTTTGTCCCGGCACACGCACAGACTGCCAGTTCCGAATTCAAGCCGCAGGTGGGCCAAGCCGGCAAGGATGTGATCTGGGTGCCGACGCCGAAAAGCCTGGTGGAAAAGATGCTGAAAATGGCAGACGTCAAACCGACCGACGTGGTGTTTGATCTCGGTTCCGGTGACGGCATCACCGTGATCACCGCCGCCAAGCAGTTCGGCGTGCGCGCCACCGGCATTGAATTCAATCCGGACATGGTCGAGCTGTCGAAGCGCAATGCGCAAAAGGAAGGCGTCGCCGACAAGGCCGAATTCATCCGCGGCGACATTTTTGCCACTGATTTCAGCAAGGCCACCGTGCTGACGATGTACCTGCTGCCCTACCTCAATCTGAAACTGCGTCCGACCATCCTCGACATGAAGCCGGGCACCCGCGTGGTATCGCATGCGTTCACGATGGACGACTGGAAACCGGACCAGACTGATTCGACCGAAGGGCGAACCGCTTACATGTGGATCGTGCCGGCGAAGGTCGAGGGCAACTGGAAAATGGATTCGGGCACCATGGAACTCACCCAGAAATTCCAGGATTTCAGCGGCGTATTCCGTAACGGCGACGGCATGAGCTGGCGCGTCACCAGTGTCAATCTGCGCGGCGACCAGATCAGCTTCAACATCGGTACCGCGATCTACACCGGACGCGTCAGCGGCCCGGTGATGCAGGGCACGGTGCGCCCGCGCCCTGACGCACCGCCCACCTCATGGAGTGCAACACTCGTCAAATGATGGTGATGTGCCGCGTCATCATGGTTTCGGCTTGACGGCGCGGACATCGATCTCGACCGGGCGCATCACCCGGTACACCGGGATTTCGCTGGGCGCGGCAATGGTTGCCGGTGAACCCTTCTTGTCCACCGCAATCATGCCAAACGATACAAAGCTGCTCGGCGATTCCGGCTCCAGGGCCACAGCGATCACATTGGCGTTGGCCTGGGCCATCGGAAACACGTAACTTCCCGCCGGGAAGCGGACTTTTTTCGGCGCGACCTCGGTCGTTACCTGGTGGGTGATGCGCCCCTCGACAAAAGTACTGCTGGCCCGACGATCAGTCACCTGGAAGCTTTCAACTTCCAGTTCCGTCGGTTTGCTCAGCCGCCGCACTTCTACACCCGACACCATCAGCCGTTCGGCAATGTCATGGAACACTGGCGGGATCACATAGGCCCATGGCCGCTGCCGGGCAATTTCGGCCTCGACCTTCAGCGAATCCGACCAGTCCACTTCGATGGTTTTCAGCACGCCGCTGGCGGGATCAATCATGTCGAGCTTCTGCTTGATCACCGGGCTTGTCAGCCGCACCGCGATATTGTCACCCGGCTGCGGATCACGGCCACGGCGCACCGTCTCGGCACGTGCGGCAGCGACGGTGTCCATCAGCTCCTTCGCATTGTCGGCGGCCGTCTGCAACAAACTGCCCACCGAAACGATATGGCTGTGCACCCGCCGCGCAAAACTTTCACGCCCGATACCAACGCCACGACTCTCGATCAGGAATGACACCGCGTGCTGCAGGCCGGCGAAATTTCGGCCAATGTCCGGTGTGGTGCCGCCCATCGACACCAGATAGTTCTTCAGGTTGTAGCTGGTGGTGTAGTACCAGAAATGGGTGTAGCCGGCGCGGGCATTGGCCTCCTTGAATGCGCCGAGAAACTTGCCGTCAGCCAGCGCCGTCAGCGCAGGATGCACATTGGGATTGGTCGCGTACTGCACCATCAGGTCATAGGACTGCAACACGCCGAATTTTTCGATCCAGCGCGTGGCGACGCTGAATTCATGGGCGTCGACAAACACGTGCGGCTCGAATTCATTGACGATCCGGTGCAAGGCCCGCGTTTCCGGCAGGTCCACCTTCACGTGATCGCGGTTGATGTCGACGTTGCTGTAAGGCGAACGGCGGAAATGGTACGCACCGTCGGGATTGGAATGCGGCACGATGACCACGGTGAGCTTGTCGAGCAACGGCCGCAGGCGGCCGGTGGCCAGCTCATTGGCCAGCACCAGCATGGATTCCCCGCCGGCCGGTTCATTGCCGTGCTGCAATCCGGCCAGTACCACCACCGGCCTGCCGAGGCGCCGCGCCTGCACACCCGTCTGCACGCCTTCGCCCGACAACACGATGGCCGGCATGACGCGGCCCTCCTGCGACTCGCCGACCATGCGCACCCGCACTGCATCCGAACGCCGCCGCAGGGCCTCGACATAGGCCAGCATTTCCTCGTGCGAGGTGAAATCCTTGCGCCCCGGCGCAAATCCCGGCGTGTCATAGGCGACCTGCGGATCGGGGTAATGTTGGCGGACCTCGGCGCTTTGTTTGTAGGCGCGCTCCGGATCAAACTGCGCCTGCAGTGACGGGGCGTGCAATGCAGCAAGCGCCACCAGCGCTGTTAACAGCTTGCGGGGTGAAAAACGGCGGTCAGACATGGCGACTCCGGCAAATTAGTCATTGACCAACAGATTAAACCATTCCCCCCGCGGTCAACACAAACCACGGATGCACGGGGGATATAATTGAAAATAACTTCCATAACTTCCCATAAAAACCAACAAGGAATCTGAAATGTCCGGCACCAACAAACATGCAGTAGTCATCGGCGGCGGCATCATGGGCGGCGACATCGCCACCGTTTTTGCCGCGCACGGCTGGACCGTGCACGTAATGAGCCCGTCAGCCAAAACCCGCGACGCCCTGCCGGCGCGGCTTGCCGCCGGACTCGGCAAGCTCGGCGCGCCTGCGGGACACGCTGCAGCCGTGACCTGTTATGCCGATTTGAAATCCATTCCCTGGGCCAGCGTCGGCATCGTGGTCGAAGCGGCCACTGAAGACCTGCCGCTGAAACAGAAACTGTTTGCTGAAATCGAAGCGCTGGCGAAACCGGACATTCCGCTGACCAGCAACACCTCCAACTTCCCGATCGGCGAAATCGCCAAGGGCCTGAAACATCCGCAACGCGTTGCCGGCCTGCACTTTTTCATGCCGGCGCATCTGGTTCCGCTGGTTGAAGTCGTCAGCTCGCCACTGACCGACGCCAAAGTTGCCGAAGGCCTGGTGCAGTTGCTTAAAGATCTCAACAAGGCGCCGATCTGGGTTAAAAAAGACGTACCCGGCTTTGTCGGTAATCGCCTGCAACACGCAATGATGCGTGAAGCGCTGTATCTGATTGATGACGGCGTCACCGATGCCGAGGGCATCGACACCGCAGTGCGCTTCGGCTTCGGTTTCCGCTTCATTGCCTGCGGTCCGATGATGCAAAAGGAAATGTCGGGCTGGGACACCAACTATCTGGTCGGTGAAGCGCTTTACCCGCATCTGCACACCGAACAGAAACCGCCGGCTTTCCTGAAAAGCATGGTCGACAAGGGACGCCTCGGCATGAAGGCCAAAGCCGGCATGTGGGACTGGGACGACGACAAGATCAAAAAGGAAAAAGCGCGTATTGAACGCGCACTGCAGTCCGGTTTCGCCATCCTCCGCGCCGACAACGACTGAAAAGAGTCCCGCCCATGAGCAACGCCACTCCCATTGCGCAGCGCCTGCGCACGCTGGCTGTTTCCAAACCCGCGATCATCGTCGTAGTGGTGTTGCTCATCTATACGCTGGCCGGCTTTTTTGCGGCACCCTGGCTGGTGCGCCAGCAACTGCCGAAACTGGTGGAACAGCATCTGGGGGCCAAGGGCTCAGTCGAAAACGTACGGATCAACCCGCTGCTGTTCAGCGTTGAACTGGATGGCATCACCATTGCCGAGAAAAGCGGTCTCCCCGCACTCCAGATCGGCAAACTGCTGGTGGATTTCGAAACCAGCAGCCTGCTGCGCTGGGCATGGACGTTCAAGGAAATCCGTATCGAAAAGCCGGTGATCAATGCAGATCTCGACACGAACGAAAACCTGAACCTGGCGCGGCTGTTGGCCGCATTAAACAAAGAGCCGGCCAAGGAATCCGATGGCGAGCTGCCGCGACTCCTCGTGCATCATTTCGAAATTGCCGGCGGTGTTTTCAAGTTTACCGACCACACGCTCCAGCCGGCGGCGAAATCGAACGTTGATCCGATTGACTTCGAAATCCACGACGTATCAACACTGCCCGACCATCGCGGCGAACACCAGTTGCATGCCAAACTACGGGACGGCGGCCAGTTGTTGTGGCAGGGCAAGCTGTCGCTGTCACCGATAGCTTCCAGCGGCTCAATCTCGCTGAAAGATGCACGCCTTTCGACGCTCTGGCAGTTCGTGCGTGATCACCTGACGATTGCAGAGCCGCAGGGAAGCTACCACTTCGGTGTGCGTTACCAACTTGGCTACAACAACGGCGCACTGAAGTTCGAGGCGAATGACATTGCATTCGGTCTCAAAGACCTGATGATCGCCCAGGAAAAAGGCGGCACGGTACTGGCCAAACTGGGCACTGTCGCCGTCGAAGGTGGCAGTTTCAATCTGCAGCAGCGCAGCCTCTCTTTCAAGGACATCCGCGTCGCCGACGGCTCACTCGGCATCATCCTTGACGAGGATAGCGTGCCGGACTGGGCCAAGCTGGTACGCAGCAACCCCATGCCGGGAAAAGCGGAGACCGAAGACAAGGCCCCGGCCAACGACGCAGAGCGCGCGAAAGCCCCACCCTGGGCCGTATCACTGCCGCAGGTCAACATCGGTCCGCTGGCACTGTCACTGACGGACTACAGTCGCGCCAAACCACTGATGATGACTGCGGCAAAAACCGAAATCACCCTTGCAGCCAATGCTTCAGTAGGCGATCCATTGCAGGCCATCGTGGAAAACGGCGCACTCAAACTGAATGACATTCGCGTCACGCCGGTCGAAGAAAAAGATACGCCGGTCACACTGGAGTCAGCCGAAGTAACCGGCCTCGGCGTGAATCTTCAGGAAAAAACCATACACGTCGGGTTGGCCCGATTGTCAGGGGGGCGCATGTCGGCCAGACGCGACGCCGACGGCGACGTACATCTGGTCACCATGTTTGCACCGCGCAAGGTTCAGGCGCTGAAGGAACTGCGCAAGGAAGGTTTCCGCATAGCCGTGGATCGTGCGGAGATTTCAAAATATGCGGTGGCCTTGTCGGATCAAACATTCCAGCCGGCGATCAGCTACGACCTGGAGCAGATCAATGCCTCAATTTCAAAAATAGCCATTCCGCCCGTCAAGAATCCGAGTCCTTTTGAAATGTCACTGCGCGTCAAGCAGGGCGGATCGGTGAAAGCAAAAGGCAATCTGGACATGCTGCGCGAACGCATCGACACGCGCGTTGAAGCCACGGACCTTGCGCTGCTGCCGCTGGACCCCATACTTAAGCGCGACACCACGCTGACACTGGTTTCAGGCAAAGCCGGCGCCAGCGGACAGGTAACGGTGAACGCCAAGGCAACGCCTCCGGCGATCCGCTTCACCGGCACCGCTGACCTCACCGAGATGGATGTGCAAACGGCTGCCAAGGAACGGCTGGTCGGCTGGAAGCGGCTGGGGTTCAGCGACATTCTTGTTGATACCGCGGAGAACCGCGTCAACGTTGCGCAGGTCAACCTCGAGCACCCGTACGCCAAGCTGATCATCAACAAGGACAAATCGACCAATCTCGATGCCGTCAAGCGCGCGCCCGCCAAACCGGCCGCGACAGCGTCTGCGGCATCCACCCCGCCGCCACCACCCGCCGAAGCCGCTCCACAAATGGCCATCGGTGTCGAGCGTGTACGCGTGGAGGGCGGCGCCATGGATTTCGCGGACTTCAGCCTCGTATTGCCGTTCGCAACCTTCATCAAGGACTTGAACGGGTCGGCAAGCGGTCTGTCGTCAGCGCCGGATTCCCGTGCCAACCTGAAGTTCGAAGGGGGCGTTGCGGATTACGGCCTGGCCCGGGCCGAAGGCACGATCCAGCCGTTCGCGCCGAAAAAGTTCACCGATATTGCCGTGGCTTTCCGCAACATCGAACTCATACCGATGTCTCCGTATACAGCGACATTTGCCGGACGCAAGATCGCTTCGGGAAAAGTCTCCCTTGATCTGCAATACAAGATCGAAAACGGCAAACTGCTGGGCCAGAACAAGATGGTGCTCGACAAGTTCACGCTGGGCGAGCGGGTCGAAAGCCCGACGGCCATCAACCTGCCGCTCGACCTCGCCATTGCCCTGCTGACGGATAGCAACGGCAAGATTGATCTGGAGCTGCCGGTCGCGGGCGACATCGACAACCCCGAATTCAGCTATGGCCACGTCATCTGGCAGGCCATCCGCACGGTGATCACGCGCATTGTCACGGCGCCTTTCCGCGCGCTGGGTTCGCTGTTCGGCAGCGGCGCTGAAACCCTGGGGGACATCGTGTTTGATGCGGGCAGCGCACGCGTGCTGCCGACCGAGCAGGAAAAACTGCGACGAGTTGCCGAAGGGCTGCAGAAACGTCAACAGCTCAAACTGCAGATCCAGGGCACTTATCACAAGGACATTGACGCCCGCGCGCTGCGGGCACGGGCGGTGCGCGCAGACCTCGCGGCGCGCGAAGGTACCAAGCTTGCGCCGGGCGAAGACCCGGGCCCCGTCGCATTCGACAATGCCAAAACCCAGCGCACACTGGAGAACATGCTGGAGGCACGCGCCGGTGGAAATGCCGTCGCCCAGTTTGCCGAAGCTCATGCAAAATCCACCGGGCGCGAGGCGTCGCGTGTCAATGTCGCACTGGCGCTGGTCGGCCGCGGCGCGGGTGATCGCACACTGTACGTCGCCATGCATCAACGTCTGGTCGAACTGCAACCCTTGCCGGCCACGGCACTGAACGATCTGGCCAAAGCGCGCGCCGACGCCATACTGCTGGCCATGACCACCGGCTTGAAGTTTGAGCCCTCACGCATGTCCACCAAAGCGGCAGAAGCGGTCGACGAAGCCGACAAAAATGGCGTGCCGGCAAAACTGTCGTTTGAACCGATCAAATAAAACCGCGTCGGCCTGGATGACAAAACAATAAAACCCGGATGTATCAGCGGATACACACCGCGGTAACGGATCGCAGCAAATTACTGAAGTTGGGGGAGATCATGAAAACCGGATTGTTCACGTGTGCGGCGCCTGTCGTCGCAATGCTGATGCTCGTCGCCGCAACGCCGGGACTGGCGCAACAAAACGCCACCGCCGACGGCTATCCATCACGCCCGATCCGGCTGGTGGTGCCCTTCGCGCCCGGCGGCAGTTCTGACACGATCACCCGCGTGATCGGTCCGCATCTCGCGGAACAACTGGGACAGCAGGTGGTACTCGACAATCGCAGCGGCGGCAACGGCGCACTCGGCACACAGATCATCGCGCGTGCGATGCCCGACGGTTACACCATCGGATTGGCCTATATCGCCACGCTGGCCACTAATCCGGCCATCTCCGGCGATGTGGGTTATGACCCGCTGAAGGACTTTGCGGCAATCACCCAGCTGACGGCATCGGCGAACGTGCTGGCGGTACATCCTTCGGTGGCTGCCGCTTCGGTCAAGGAACTGGTGGCGCTGGCCAAAGGAAAACCGGGCCAACTGAATTATTCTTCCGGTGGCGTCGGCACAATCGGCCACCTCAGCGCCGAACTGCTGCAGCAGGCGGCGGGCATCAAGCTGAATCACATCGCCTACAAGGGCAGCGGACAGGCCGTTGTCGATCTCGTTGGCGGGCATGTCGGCATCATGTTCAGCGGCATGGCCGCGGTTGCTGGTCACGCCAAGGCCGGGAAGCTGAAGCTGCTCGCCGTCACCGGCAAACAGCGCATGCCGATTGCACCGGAGATTCCGACGATTGCCGAATCCGGTTATCCGGATTTTGAAGCCGTCGGCTGGTTCGGATTGATTGCCCCCGCCAAAACACCCAAGACCATCATCAGCCGGCTCAACGCTGAAACCATCAAGGCCGCCAATAACGGGGATGTGTCCAAGCGCCTGACGGCCATCGGTTTTGACATGGTGACCAGCACACCGGAGGCCTTTACGCTGTACACGCGCAACGAATTCATCAAATGGCGGCAACTGGCGCAAAAGCTGGGGCTGAAAGCGGACTAAGCTCATCCAACCCACTTATTGAACCCGGGAATATTGCATTGGGACTGACTCAGGACATTTGCGAAATCATTGATGCAACGACCTATGAGTCACTGGGCGACGATTGCATCCATCGCGTCAAACAGGCAATTAAGGACGGCGTCGCCGTGGCGCTCGCCGGCAGCAAGGAAGAGCCGGTCACCATTCTGACCGAGCACCTGCTCTCGCTCGGCGGCTTGCCGCAGGCATCCATCTGGGGATCGGGACGCAAGGTTTCGGTGGTGCAGGCGGCCTATGTCAATTCAGTAGCGACGCATGTCCAGGATTTCGAACCGATGTGGAGCCCGCCGACACATGCGGTGTCACCCACCGTGCCGGTTGCTTTCGCCCTCGCTGAAATGCATGCCCTCAGCGGCAAACAACTGATCACCGCGGTCGCCAAAGGTCTGGAAATCCAGGGGCGCCTGCAATATGCCGGCAATCAGTACGTGCCGGAAGAACTGAAGTTTCATCCGCCCGGCTATGCCGGCGTCATCGGCAGCGCCGTGGTCGCTTCCGAACTGCTGCAGCTGGATGTGCAGCAAATGCGTAATGCCATCGGACTCGCGGCGTCGCGCGCCGGTGCGCTGCTGGCGAACGTGGGCTCAATGACCAAGGCCACGCACTGCGGCAATGCCGCGGCATCCGGCCTTGATGCAGCCTTGCTCGCCAAACGCGGATGCACCGCCAACCCCGACGTATTCGAGGCGCACAAGGGTTTTGTAAAAACTTTTTATCCCGATCACTTCGACGCCGAACGCCTGCTCGCCTACGGCAAACCCTATCGCGTGGTCGACCCCGGACTTGCCATCAAGCTGTTCCCGTCGCAGTACGGCACGCATTACGGCATCACCGCCGGCATTGAACTGCACCGCAAGCTGGGCGGCCGCAAGGACATCCGGCGCGTGCGTATGGTGTCGCCGGTGATGAAATACGTAAACCGGCCGCAGCCGGCTACCGGCCTCGACGGCAAATTCAGTCTGCAGTACACCACCTCGGCGGCCTTGCTCGACGGTACCGTAAAGATCGCCAGCTTCACCGATGAGCGCCGTTTCCGCGCCGACATGGTCGAGCTGCTGAACAAGTTCGAGCTGCGGCAGGACGAAACGATCAAAGGCGACTTCCATTCGATGTATGTCGAAGTCGCAGTCGAACTGGCAGACGGCAGCACGCACAATACCATCTGCCGGGGGCCCCGCGGTTCATGGAATTCACCGATGGACGAATCCGACCATGAAGAAAAGCTGCGCGATTGCCTTAACTACGGACTACCCGGCGCTGCCGGCGAACAGCTGATTGCCCAACTGAACCGGCTCGAAACGCTCGATGCGCCGGCGATCAAGGCGGTGATTGGCCTGATGTCCGGTTCCTGAAACCACTCAGGTGGACGGCGCGGGTTTGCGGGAAACCGATTTCAGGAAACTGCCCGCCATCAGCTCTGCACGAACACGGTTGATAACTGCGGCCCAATCCCCCGGTTGCGGCTGCCGGAACAACCGCGCACTGGAATACCAGGGACTGTCTTCGCGGTCCAGCAGCCAGCGCCAGTCCGGGATGAAGGGCAGCAACACCCACAGCGGCCCGCCCATTGCACCGGCCAGATGAGCAACACTTGTATCCACACTGATCACCAGATCCATCAACTCACATAACGCCGCGGTATCGCTGAAATCCCTGAGGTCTGCGCCGAAGTGCCGGATCGCTGGATGCGCATGCAGTACGTCCGCATCGGCGTCGCGCAAGTCCTTCTGCAAGCTGAAAAACTCGAAATCCGGAGACAGCAAGACGAGCAGATCATTCAGAAAAATGCTGCGCTGCTGATCACCTTTGTGTTTCGGGCTGCCGCTCCACACCAGGCCGATTCGCGGCTTTCGTTTGCGGCCCAGTCTCGCCCGCCACTCGCTGACGAGGCCCTTGTCGCTGTGGATATAACGCTCCGGATGCGGCACGGTATCGAGCGTGGTCCGCAGCGCTAGCGGCAGACTCAGCAACGGACACTGAACATCAAAAGCCGGTGGCGGGGTATTTTTTGTGATCACCACCGAAGCGCCATCCAGATTTTTCAGCAGCGAATGCAGCACCGGCTGCACCTCGAGAATCACTTTTGCACCCTGTGCCTTCAACGGCTGCACATAACGACAGAACTGCAGCGTATCGCCGAGCCCCTGTTCGGCGTGGAGCAGGATGGTTTTACCCTTGAGCGATGGTTCACCCAGCCACAGCGGCGCAAGGTCTTTCCAGCGCGACACCAAGCGCAGGTTTTCATTCTTCCAGCGCCACTCGTATTCCCGCCAGCCGTTGTTGAAATCCCCGCTCAGCAATAGCGCAAGGCTGCGGTTCCAGTGAGCTTCGATGTAGTCCGGCTTCAGCGCAATCGCACGGTTGTAACTCACCAGCGTTTCATCGATCCGCTTGAGCGCCACCAAAGCAGCACCACGGAACGCATGGCCATCGGCGAACTCCGGATCAATCGCAAGCGCACGGTCGCAATCTGCAACTGCCGCATCGGCACGGCCCGTTTTCAGCAAGGCGTTCGCGCGCGCAGCATAGGCCCGGGCATAGTCGGGCCTGGCCTCGATCGCACGGTCGTAACTCGCAAGCGCCGCGTCATCCTGCCCCTTGTCCTGCAACGCGATGGCGCGGTTGTAGTACGCCTGGGCAAAGCCGGGGTTGAGGGCAATCGCACGGTCATAACTGGCAATCGCAGCATCCAGTTGCGCGAGTCCCTTGAGTGCAATGCCGCGCCCGCAAAAGGCTTCAGCAAAATCCGCTTGCATCGCGAGGGCCTGATCAAAACTGACGACCGCTTCATCAAACCGTTTCTGTTCCTGCAGCTTGAGGCCACGGCGGTAGCAGGCTTGCGCAGACTGCTGTTGCGTGGCGCCGTCGTCCACGGCATCCACCAGCGTTGATTTGGCGGATTGCTTCTTCCACTGCCACAGGATGCTGCGGCTACTGAGGGCTTTGGCGAAATCCGGTTTGATTGCAATTGCGCGGTCATAACTCGCAATTGCCGCATCGATCTGCCCGGCATCCTTCAGTGCATTGCCGCGGTTGTAACAGGCCATCGCGTAGTCGGGTCGTATGGCGAGCGCCTGATCGAGCAGTTCCACTGCACGCGCCGGATTCCCGCTCTGCGCCGCGATCACACCCAGCGCATGCAAAGCTTCGGCGTGTTCAGGCTGCAAGCGCAGGACATCGGTAAAGCAGGTTTGCGCTTCGGCTAATTTGCCCTCACCGTGCAATGCAAGCCCGCGGGCAAATAACTCCCGTGCGCGCGCCGCATCCGGCTCGGGAGTGGGTGCTTTGGCGGGAGTTCGAGGCATGGGCAAAATTTTACCGTGCGGCCACTGATGGCGCTGCCTTCGATGGTGTCGCGCCACATTCAGCGCAATCGATGGCGAAAACTTTGATCTGAAATTCAGGAATGGTGGCCGGGGACGGAATTGAACCGCCGACACAAGGATTTTCAATCCTCTGCTCTACCAACTGAGCTACCCGGCCGCTTGCTACCTGACCTGCGCAAGGACTGCGTGGTCTTTTGAATTTCACCCGCGATACATGCCGGACGAAAGGCCGCTATTTAAACCGCAAACGCGTTCTGCGTCAAGGCGAGATCGCGGAATCAGCCTTGATTTCACACACAAAACCGCAAAAAGAAACCCCGCCGAAGCGGGGTTTCTTGTGCAACCGTTCCCGAAGGAGGGAGGGCTCGGGAGGGAACCATCGGTTCCCTCCTGCTCGTCCAACCTTCGGAATGTAATTCGCTTTCGCGAATTACATTCCCATCCCACCCATGTCACCCATACCACCGTGACCATGGCCAGCGTGGCTGTCGTCTTTCGGCAGCTCGGCAACCATTGCGTCGGTGGTGAGGATCAGGCCGGCGATCGAAGCCGCGTTCTGCAGTGCGCAGCGCGTGACTTTGGTCGGGTCCAGAACGCCCATTTCCACCAGGTCGCCGTATTCGCCGGTCGCGGCGTTGTAGCCGACGTTTCCTTTGCTTTCGACAACCTTGTTCACCACCACCGAGGGCTCATCACCCGCGTTGGCGACGATCTGGCGCAGCGGCTCTTCCACGGCGCGCAGCACGATCTTGATGCCGGCGTCCTGGTCGGAGTTGTCACCTTTGAGCTTGGAGATGCCGAGGCGGGCACGGATCAGTGCAACGCCACCGCCGGCAACAATGCCTTCTTCCACTGCGGCGCGAGTCGCGTGCAGTGCGTCTTCGACGCGGGCCTTCTTCTCTTTCATTTCCAGCTCGGTCGCAGCGCCGACTTTGATCAGTGCAACACCGCCTGCCAGTTTGGCAACGCGCTCTTGCAGCTTCTCTTTGTCGTAATCGCTGGTGGCTTCTTCGATCTGGGCGCGGATCTGCTTGACGCGCGCTTCGATCGATTTCTGGTCGCCGTTACCGTCGATGATCGTGGTTTCTTCTTTGCCGATCTCGATGCGTTTGGCCTGGCCCAGATCAGCCAGCGTGACCTTCTCCAGCGACAGGCCGACTTCCTCGGCAATCACCGTGCCGCCCGTGAGGATGGCGATGTCTTCCAGCATGGCTTTGCGACGGTCGCCGAAGCCCGGGGCCTTGACGGCACAGGTCTTCAGGATGCCGCGGATGTTGTTGACGACCAGGGTCGCCAGTGCTTCGCCTTCGACTTCTTCGGCGATGATCAGCAGCGGCTTGCCGGCTTTGGCAACTTGTTCCAGTACCGGCAGCAGGTCACGGATGTTCGAGATCTTCTTGTCGTGCAGCAGCACGTAGGGGTTCTCGAGCAGCGCTTGCTGTTTCTCGGCGTTGTTGATGAAGTACGGCGACAGGTAGCCGCGGTCGAACTGCATGCCTTCGACCACTTCCAGTTCGCTTTCCAGGCCCGAACCGTCTTCAACGGTGATCACGCCTTCCTTGCCGACTTTGTCCATCGCGTCAGCGATGATCTTGCCGATTTCGGAGTCAGCATTGGCGGAGATCGAACCGACTTGGGCGATTTCCTTGCTGGTGGTGCAGGGCTTGGACAGTTTTTTCAGCTCGGCGACGATGGCGGTAACCGCCTTGTCGATGCCGCGCTTGAGGTCCATCGGGTTCATGCCGGCGGTCACGAACTTCATGCCTTCCTGCACGATGGCTTGCGCCAGAACGGTTGCGGTGGTGGTGCCGTCACCGGCGATGTCGGAGGTCTTGGAAGCAACTTCCTTGACCATCTGCGCGCCCATGTTTTCGAACTTGTCTTTCAGTTCGATTTCCTTGGCGACAGATACACCGTCTTTAGTGACGGTCGGGGCGCCGAAGCTGCGCTCGAGCACGACGTTACGGCCTTTCGGGCCGAGGGTGACTTTGACCGCATCGGCCAGAACATTGACGCCGGCGATGATTTTTTGCCGTGCCGGCTCGTGGAATTTGACGTCTTTAGCTGCCATGTGGAATCTCCTGGATATTCTTTGTGGGTTACTCGATGACGCCCATGATGTCTTCTTCGCGCATTACCAGCAGCTCGTCGCCTTCAACTTTGACGGTCTGGCCGGAGTATTTGCCGAAAAGGACGCGATCGCCGACTTTGACGTCGAGCGGAATGATTTTGCCGTCGTCGGTTTTTTTGCCTTTGCCGACAGCTTTGACTTCACCTTGATCCGGCTTTTCAGCGGCGGTGTCAGGGATCACGATACCGGAAGCAGTCTTACGCTCTTCTTCCAGCCGCTTCACGATGATACGGTCGTGCAACGGACGAATTTTCATGGTGCATCTCCTCAAGGATCAGATTGGATAATTAGGACAACAAACCGCGAGTGAGGCTGCTAGCACTCAACTCAAGCGAGTGCTAATAATAGGGGCGTACCGGGATTAATTCAAGTAGCCCGAGAACCGGGCCCTTGCTGAAGCGAGTACTCGCTTACAGTAAAATATTGTTTTAAAACAAATATTTATTGTTATTTTATCGTGGCACTGGCAGGGTGCGGTGCCGTGGGATGCCAAAGCGATAGACCGTTTTTCGTTTGCCCAGACAGGTCGGCGGCAGCGGCGCATGGGGGCAAGGCGGCGCCCGGCGGCCCTCTTCAGACAAGGTGGCGTCGTCCGCAAATTCCTTCCAGATCCCGCCGCGCACCGGCCGGAAAGTCCAGGTCAGGTAGCCCCGGGCTGCGGCCAGTTCGACCAGCTCCTCCGCATCCGGCGCTTCGGACACCGCGACCTGATTACCGTTGACGGCATGCGGGTAAGTACCGAAGGCCTGCAGACACTCCATTGCTTCCATCGAATAGGCGCCGGGCCGCAGGCAACCGGGGCGCTCGGCCCGCGCCACATCCCAGGCGCCAAGTTCCCATCCGGCATCTATCGCCGCGCAATCAAGCGCCACCAGGTCATGCCAGCGTTCGTTCAATTGCAGCGAGGAACTCGGGATCGACGTAAACGCCACTGGTTCAGCCTCGTCCAGCTCCACCAGCTTCTGTTTGAAAAAGCCGTGCCAGTGCAGCGTCAGGATCACCGGGGTGTCGGGGCAAGGCACAGCGGCAAGTGTGATGCCAACGAGTGGAAAACCGCTGGCGTTGATCTGGTCTTCGATGCGCTCGAGAATCTGCATGGGCAAACATCTCCTGTAGTGTGCTGTTAAACTCAAAACAACCGCCACAACTGCCGAAAACATTCAGAGCAAATTCAGTGCCACTGTGCAACGTCGGTCCAGGCAAGATGAAATACGCTGCACAAAAGGGTTAACGCTTGCAACGTGCGCCGGTTGAACGCAGCAAAGTATTCGATAGAGCGCCCCTCACATGCAAACCAGCACTCGCAACAGTGTGCTGCTAACACGCAGCCGCACCGCCGTGTGGCACCCGTGCACACAGATGAAGCAGCACGAAACGCTGCCCATCGTGCCGATCGCCCGCGCGCAAGGCTGCTGGCTCTACGACTGCGACGGCAAACGTTATCTTGATGCGGTCAGCTCCTGGTGGGTGAACCTGTTCGGCCACAGCGAACCGCGCATCAACGCCGCGCTGATCGACCAGTTGCAGAAGCTCGAACACGTGATGCTCGCCGGCTTTACGCATGAGCCGGTGGTAGCCCTTTCTGAACGGCTATCGGCACTGACCGGCGGCAAGCTCGGCCATTGCTTTTATGGCAGCGACGGCGCCTCGGCCACCGAGATCGCGCTGAAAATGAGCTTTCATTACTGGCGCAACAGCGGCAAGGCTGACAAAACCGAATTCATCAGCCTCAGCGGCAGTTATCACGGGGAAACACTGGGCGCACTGTCGGTGACGGATGTCGCGCTGTTCAAAGACACGTATGCACCGCTGCTGCGTCACAGCGTCCAAGTGCCCAGCCCGGACTGGCGGCAGGCCGCCGACGGCGTATCGCCGCGTGATCATGCCCTCGCCTGCGCCAAAGCGCTGGAACAGCATCTCAAACAGCATCACGCGCGCACCGCCGCACTGATCGTCGAACCGCTGGTGCAAGGCGCGACCGGCATGGCGATGTATGACCCGGAATATCTACGTCAGGCGCGCGCATTGTGCGACCGCTATGGCGTACACCTGATCGCCGACGAAATCATGACCGGCTTCGGCCGCACCGGGACCTTTTTTGCACACGAACAGGCCGGTATCGTTCCCGATTTCCTGTGTTTGTCCAAAGGCATTACCGGGGGTTATCTTCCGCTGTCAGTTGTCATGACCACCGACACCGTGTATCAAGCGTTCTACGACGACA
>Ga0114976_10001069_pt1 | contig 17037 bp, 20 predicted proteins | sample S_130805_EF_Meta_FD_87319 | JGI IMG/M metagenome (GOLD analysis project Ga0114976, IMG submission 87319) | Freshwater microbial communities from Lake Simoncouche, Canada to study carbon cycling - S_130805_EF_MetaG | ecosystem: Environmental > Aquatic > Freshwater > Lake | place: Lake...
GATTTACATACAATATATTACCCAATAAAAGAATGCTTTTCAAATGTATATTTAATTTTTCAATAAGTGGCAATTCAAATATAACATTTGCATTAATTAGAATTCAAGGAGAAACGGAAACCACATTGCAAGACTTTACACAATCATTTAATAGAAACGGACACCATTCATTCCCTATTAATTTTGACTGGATAATGGACGAAGGATATGATTTAAGATTTAAAATAACGGCTACTATGGGTAATTCACAAACTATTAGTGTTGATACTAATGATTATTATTCTGTTATTGTAGATGAATTGCAAAATGCACCGCCACCATAATTACAAGATTTAGAAAAATAAAATCTTATTTTAGAGTAATAATATTAAAATGAATACAGTTATATGCAAAACAAAATTATATAATCATAATCAACCTAGTTATTACAAGCGTGATTTTTGCTGTTGTAAGTCTTGCGAAAAAATGACTATAGATGAAAATATGCATAAATTCGAACAAATTAGTAATAATACATATAAATGTAAAACATGCAATGAAGAAATATTTGATTTCAATTTACTAACACATATTAATAGTATGAAGCATTTAATACTTGAAGTTTGTAATGAATAAAAATATCTAAATACAATATAAAATATTTTATACTATGAATAATATATTAATACATTCAATAAATTTCAATTTTGATTTTCACCCAAACCCATTAGAAACAGTTGAACTAGCAAAAGAAATTCTAGACACATCAAAAATTAAACAAGGTATTAAAGAAATACATTATAAAGGTAATAGGGTAATATATGTTGCACGCCCTAATTTCAAAGGAGTTTTAATTTCTGAAAAATATAATGATGGTATTATTATAAATTATATATCTAAATAATAATAACATAATAATAATAATTTTAATGGATTCTCTAGCCATTGCCGGCTTATCATCTGGCATTGTTGCAATTATCGTAGCGATTTTTACGCATTTGAAGCATTCGGAGTGTATGGGTTTAAAATTAGATACATATAATCCAAATGAACTTACACAATCCACACAACAACCACAACAAATAATAGTAAATATGCCACCGACACCGCATAATACGCCAGAATTAAAACATTCAAATGAAACTAATTTATAAATTTATTGGATTAAGAAAATTATTTGTAAATAAACCATTTTTATTTTCTGTCGGTGGTTTATCTTTATTCCGTATTTTTTCTTTATATTTTGCAGTGGCTATTTTGTTTTTTGCCCTAAATGCTGGGTCATATTTATATTTCATTTTTGAGTATAATTTCATATAATTTCTCATATATTCATTGTATTTTTGCCGTGCTTTTTCTTTCTTTAATTTCCGTAATTCTATTTTATATTCTTTTCTTTCTTTTGGTGGTAATTTTTTAATTTCTTCTTTAGTTAATAAAACGAATTGATCTGTTTGCGTTGCAATTTCTGGCATTTTTATTTAATTATTTTTTTTCGGCTATTTAATAATATATTAGAATATTTTTTTTGTTATTTTTTCAAATAAAATATATTCATAATATAATAATAGTAAAAATGACTACTTCTATTGAAAATATAGTAAAGTATTTCACAGATAGAGATTTAACGGGTGTAGAAATTGAAAAATTGGTTGGAAAATCGCCAATATTATATAGTGATTTAAAAAATTACACTTTTAATAGTTTTTTTCCAAAAGGTGATGGAGATTATCAAATTTTAATCTTGCAAACAAAACAAGTAAATATAGGGCATTATGTTTTATGTTATCTTAGTTTAGATGGTAAATCAATTGAATATTTTGATTCTTACGGATTGGGTGCCCCAGATACATATAAAAATTTTACGCCTTATGATGAAGAATTACCAAATTATTTATCGGATTTATTACAAAGCGATTCAAAACGACGCCCGATAAATTCTAATTATACAGATTATCAAAAATGGGGAAAATCCGCTGTGTGTGGTAGATGGTGTGCGGTGAGATGTATTTTAAGAATGCTAGATGCTAGCGAATTTGAAAGTATGTTTATTGGTAATAAATCAAAATTTTTAGAGCGTCCCGACTGGGTAGTGTGTATGCTTACTTTGTTGGCATTAAATGATATTGGAAAATTTTTTGATAATCATTCAGAACCAAAAATACAATTACGCCGTAATATTTCTGGTGGTGAATCATATTCACGAAATATACTGAATACTAGAAGAAAAAAATAAAGAAAATTATTATCAACTATAAATTACTATTTTAATTTTTATATATATACATATTAGAGTTCAAATAAAATGAAAATAGATACATTTTTGTTATTGGGTATGGGTTCAATACAGCGTTCATTAATGGAGTTGTTAAATGTTGATAAATCACCATTACGACACCTAAAAATGATATGTATTACACCTGAAAATATACCAGAATATATAATGAAATTACAACCACAAATAATACATATTAAGAAATATATTACAGATGATAATATGGAAAAATTATTAAAACCATATTTACATGAAAATGTATTTGTAGTAGATTTAACCGTAAATACAGATTCCATAGCAATTATGAAATTATGCAAAGAAAATAATACACTATATATAAATTCATCTGTAGAAGAATACAAGAAACCAAAAAAACCAAAAAACCCTGAAAAACTGACTTTATATTATCAAGATGTCCAATTAGAAAAAGAGATGAAAAAAATAAAAAATGATTCTAGTCAGATACACTCAATGGGATTAAATCCGGGTGCAATTAGTAGCCTTGTTTTATGTGCTATTATGGAATATTGCAAAAAATATAAACCTGAAAAATTAGAATTATTAAAGAAAGATAAATATAATATTGTTTGTAAAGATATTTTGGAAATGATACATATTAGCGAATTTGACAATCAAGAAATTAGACAGAAACCAAAAGCAAATTATTTTTATTCGAGTTGGTCTGCTGATGGGTTAATTTCGGAGGCATTATCGCCTTCATTTATTGCATCACCTATTAAGCCAAAGGGATATTTAAAAAGTAAATATAATAAATATATGTATTATTCGCCAAAATTGCGGTCAATGGATTGTAAAACAGATTCAATCTGTTTAGATACTAACGGAAAACCATTTCCGATAACTGGTAGGATGATAACGCATTTTGAAACTGTATCATTAGCCGATAAATTAGGATATGGCAAATATTGCCCGCGTATTAGTTATGTTTATAGTTGTTGTCCTATTAGTAATATGGGATTAAATCAAATACAAAAAAATGAATATAAAGAGCCAAAATACAAATATGTATTTACACAAAAAGATATTATAAATAAAGATAGTTATGATAGTATGGGTGCTACGTTATTATTTAAAGATAGTCGCAAATGGTGGTGCGGAACTGTTTTAGATAATAAGGAAACTATGCGGATAATGGGTAAAGATTGTTATACAAACGCTACACAATTACAAGTATCTATTGCTGTTCTTGCCGGTATAGAATGGTTAATAAAACACAAACACGAAGACACAATAACAAGCGAAGAAATACCATTCAATTATATTATTAATCGTTGCAAACCATATTGGGGCAATTTCTATTGTAAGGAATTTATTTAGGAATATAAAAAGTATTTATATATGGTGCTTTATTTTCGACAATTTTATACCAATTAAATTCAATATTATCATTAAATAAATTATTGAATACTATATTATATTTATTAATTTTTCTATTTTCGGCATATAATGATAATAATATAGTATGTTTTGAAAATTTATTAGAATATTCATTTATGAAATTTATAAATTTATCATTGGTCATTTCTTTTTCACTTGCTAGAAAATATAAACATTTTTCCGCTAATAATTGCATTTGTATGAATAAATTATTAAATGAATCACATTCATTTTTTTCTATAATCTCTAATATTTTATTTTTCCATTCCTTTATATTTATATCTATATCTGTAATAATTCCAATTTTGTTTTGAATTGCAAGTATAATTTGTCGTAATCTTGAATGACATATTTTTTTATCAACAAAACAAATTTTACAATTGCACACAACAATATTTAAATGCTGTATAATTATATCATCATCAATTTGAAGCATTCTATTAGAAATAATTTTAGTATAAGTATTATTATTATATATAAATATTTTAATTTTTATATATTAGACTTGTAATATACTAGAATTTATATATTAGAATTAGTATATTAGGCTATATATTAGCGGTATATTAGGTGTTTTGATTGGGATATAATATTATCTTCCAAATTTTAGGGCTAATATACTGATTCTAATATACTAATTCTAATATACTGATACTAATATACTAATTCTAATATATAAATTCTAGTATATTAATACAATAATATAAAAAAAATATTTTTAACTGAGTATTTCTAACAAAATTATTATATATATCTAATTTAAAAATACTTTACTAATTTATAATATCTTATAAGATGGATGATAGCCAATTAAACATAGAAATATTCGCAACAGTAATAATTGATAAAAATTATAAAAAAAATGAATATTGTAAAAGATGGCGAGAAGCAAACCCAGATAAAATGAAACATGCACGTGATAATTGGTATTATAATAATAAGGATGATATAACATTTAAGGAAAATAAAAAAAAATATCAAAGAGAATATTACAATAAAAAGAAACAAGAAAAATTACAAATTAACTTTTAGAGATTAAATCAGGTCTAATATATTCACTAGCAATTGAGGCACTATGTAAAAATGCTAATGCCACTAAATTTTTTTGGTTGATTGTCATTAACGGATTATCATTATATATATTTGTTAAAACAATTTGCCGGGCTAAGTCAATACCGATTTTGGCACCTAATATTTCTTTCATTGCATTTTCAATGATATTAGCAAAGTTATTATGTTTAAATGGTTTATTATTCTTATCAACAAATAAATAATCGCCATTTACTTTTCCATATTCGCGTAAATATTTTTCTAGTAAATCTGTTAGTGTATTAGATAGTTTAAATGATTGTGTGCCATAAGTTGCTTTTGTTTTATAATTTTTCATTATAATTTTTGTAGGGCGTTTATTATCATCTACAACCAAATAATTAAATTCTGGTGATAATTGCTTTTTTGTTCTATTTACACTAACTATTTTAAATTCTGGTAAATCATTACGAGGTATAAAATTTGGTAATCCTTGTGAATCAAAATTCATAAAATAAAATGATACAAGTAATTTATTTATTAATTTAGTATCATCAATTTTTCCATTATCTGTAATTTGATAATTTTCGATTTCCTTTTGTATTTCCTTTAATGATTTTCCATCTGTTTTTTTAATATCTTCTTTCTTTGCTATGTTGTCTCCTCTTGCCTTTGTTTCTGTTTCTTTTTCTTTTGCCATTGCTTTATTATATTTTTCTAAAATATCGTCTTTTACTTTCTTGTGGCGTAATAACTTACTTACTGCACTAAGATAATCTTTTTTACTTTTCAAATCGCTATCTTCTATCTTTTTTATTACTTTATCTGCATCTTTTAAAAACTCATAATTTTCATAAGGTTTGCCAGTCATCATAAAAGCAATTCTATTTATTTTACTAATATAACTTTTACAAGTTTGTGGGCTTAGAGATGTTCCCCGTTTGGAACCCATATTGGAAAATTCATTTTGTAAATCTTCTAGGGCACCTCCACTTTCATATTCAAAAGCCGATTTTTCCTTACGCAATTTATATACCTTTTTATTTGTTGATGTCATTATTGATTTTATTATGTTATTATTAATATATGCTAATATATAAATTTTTATTAATATACTAATATATTAGAATAAAATATAATAAAATACATATTAGAAGATTTGACGAGTTAGATGACTTTTGATAGATTTGATTATTATTATAATGTAAAATAAAATAGAAAAATAATGTTAAATATAAATATAATAAATAAAATATAATAAGAATGTAAAAAATGAATTTTGAATTTGCAATGTTCTATAGTCCTTTATGTCCTTTTATGTCCTTTATGTCCTTCTTGATGTCATTTATATACTTTTTAATAAAAATATTTTTATATCATTGCCATAAGTGGTAGCATTTTTAGACTATCTAAAAAACTACCTCCACTAACACCACCAGCACTAACCCCAGCACCTCGGCTAACTATTGCCCCACTTTCACGACCGCGCCCAACTTTTCCCAGAAGGGCTTCTTGATTTCCGCCATATGCTTTACGGGTAGAAGAATAATTTCTAGCGGGCACATTTGGTGTTGGATTTTCATTAGGATATTTACGGCGAAGTGCTCCGGCTTTTTCGGGTTTTTCTAAGCCTAAACCAAATAGACTTGCTACAGAATCGACACCGTGTCCAATATCCCCAAATAATCCACCAGCGGAAACACTACCAGCACGAGAACGACCCCGGGCACGTGTAGAATGTGTAAGGGCTCCCCCTTTAGGTTTTTCAAGACCTAAACCAAATAAACTTGAAATACTATCAACACCAGACCCAATATCACCAAATAGACCACCAGCACTTGTAATACGACCAGCACGAGTAGGATTTTTAACAGCAACGGCACCAGCACGAGGGCGACCCCTTTTTGGCTTTTCTAAGCCTAAACCAAATAAACTTGCTACAGAATCAACACCGTGTCCAATATCTCCGAACATTCCAGCACCTTTTACAGATTTACTTGATTTTCCTCCTTTCATTTTTTGCCATTCAGCGGAAGCCATACGCATAATTTCTTTAGGTGGTTTGCCTTTGTGTTTTGCGAACATTTCACGTACAACATCTTTATATGCCATTTTTGAATACCTTTACTTTTATTATTATACTATTAGAAGATAAAAAAAATAATAAAAATTAAAATTATATATTAAATAATTAATTATTTTTTAATATAAATTTTTGTTTTGCTTTTTAATAAAATAATTTATTTACGACCTCGGCGGGTAGAATGTGTAAGAGCACCGCCAGACATACCAGAACCGGCTAAGGCCTGAAGCCCTTTTTGCACCATAGGATGCTGGAGGGCTTGTGCCCCGGCTCTCGCAACATGATGTGCGGAATTGAGAATACCGCGAAGGCTACCAAACAAACTGCCTGCCTTTTCGCCTGCCATTGTTTGAACTGCTTTATTACTCATCATACCTTTTTCAGTAGCAACGAGGAATTCATTTTCAGACATAGTAGTAGAACGGAAAGAGCACGAGCCCTGACCAATAGCACAAGAGCCAGCCTGAACGAAACATTCATATGCATAAAACTGCCCCTGATTGTTGGCACCAGTAATATTACTGTAATCGTCCGTTCCGGTTTGAACATAATTGTTATTAGAATAATTTATATCAACACTCCACATAAGACCGCCAGTTCCGGTAATACCTTGAAAAATACCTTGACTAGAGGAAACATCAACAGAAATATTGAGTAGCATTGGGCAACCCATATTTACCCATTGTCCATACGATAAGTCTAAATAACCAGTATTATTTTTAAAGCATTGGTATAATTGCTGTTGATAAAGAGTATAAATACCTAAAGAACCTAATTGAATTGTAATTTGCTTAATTATTAATCCGGCAAGACTATTTGTAGCAACAGTGCCATTAATTTGTGGCATAATACGGCAAAACCAATATTTGGGCATAGTTGTAAGTTTATAACCATTCGTGCTCATTGATGCTTCTGTTAATGTTTGAACGGTATTATTAGTTAAAAGCAATGAAGTATTATTATATTCTAAATAATGATAATCATAATAGCAAACCTCAGGGATTTTACCTGTAAGTGCTTCATCAACACTAAGAACATCAATATATAATTGGGCATTTGATACACCACCTGCAGATGAAGCATCTAGACTACATTTTAGATTTGTTAAAGCGAGTTTTACAGCATTAGCACCAACAGTATTTACAAACTGATTAGATGCAGATAACATACCCTGAAGATTTTGAGAATTATCAAGATTATATTTAAGTTGTAGAGATTGAACGTTTGCTAGTGCAGGGGCATTTTTAGTTGTTAGAGGGGAAGCAAAAACAGGTTCGCGGAAAGTATAGACGGCAACAAATTGTGTTGCAGTTCCACCAGCAAGAGCACTTACTTTTTTAGGAACAAAAGATGCCCTCGATTTATATTGACTTGCACTAGCATGTGTATTAGGTTGATTTGGAACAACTGAAACACTACAAACAGGAGGATTACCACCAGCAATCGTAGTCCAACTAATTTGGTCAGGATTTACGGGTGAAACATTAAGATAGTTAGGAACACTACTAGTAAGTTCTACACGTTGATGTGCATCAACTATCCATTCACGATTAAGTGCCAAAAGATTTTGTAAATTGGTAGTAGTTTCAACAGAATTAATCATTAGGGCAATAGTGCTTGTGCATCTTGATAGAGGGAAATCAGCAAATACGATATTAGGAACATTTACACCAGTAGCGGGGGCAGTTTTAATTATATTGGGGGTTGGGTCAATTACAGCAGTAGCACCGGCATAATTATTGCCGGGATATGTAGCCAGAATACCGGGTAGAATTTGGAAATATTGCAAATCAAATTGCACGGCTACATCGTATTCAACAACAAACCGCGGGTCGAGTAGGGCAAATTGTCCTAAACTCAAAATATTATTCCATTGAATAGATTGACTAGAAGTCTGAGTAGCGGGAAATCGGCGTTGAATATTTTGATTGCATCCGAGTTCAACAACTTGATTGGCATTACCAATTACGAGACGGTCATCAATTGCAATTTCTTTTCCTAAAACTGACATTTTAAAAGATTATAAAATACTGTATTATTATTATTATTTATAAAGATTATAATTTTAAGAAAGAAAAAAAAATAAAAATTAAATTAGGAATAAAATTAAGAATTAATTTATTAGAATACTTGAAATATAATTTGAATTTGATAATTAAAAAACCGTAAAAAATCGTAAATATATTTCATATATCGTCCATTTTATCCATTTTCCCAATCAATAGATGCGGTCAAATTCAAATTTGATAGAAATGTTTTCGCCGGGTTGAATAAGATATGGTGATTGGCTTTGGTCTTTGTATTGCACGAAAATTTCATATGTTATATTGCGTAGAGTTGTATTACTTGTCATATCATATTTTCTTAGAAGTATAGCGGAATAAATAAAATTACCATCCATATTAAAAAATTGAATTTGTGTATCAAAATCTAAATCAGTAAATACACTAGATTGAATTTGTCCTGAATAATCACTGTTAAGAGACATATTAGAAACTATAATAAGTTTATCAACATCATTTAGTAGATACATAGTTTCTTTTGATTGTGTTATTGAACCACTAGAAGAAAGTACATATTTATTAAATGTTGATAAATCACCATCGCCGGCGATTGTTGGAAATAATGCATACCGCAATAATGCATTATTAACATATATTCCGTTATTTGCTGTAGAATATTTAGGGTCATAATTTAATGTTAATTTGCGTGTAGTGTAATCTAATGTAAAAAATGGTGCCGTTGGAATTGGTATTGCCGGTATTTGTGCTTTCAATAATGCATAAATTGCTTCAAAACATACATTAAATGCTGTTATGTATGTTCCCATATCATATACGGCTTCTTGTTGAAGTGTTGGAAGTATTAATTGTGATGTTGTATAACTACTTACAAAACCTACAGTAATATTTGGTGGTTGTGTTAAATTTCCTATAGGTTCAGAAGTTGCATAATTATATGTATTTATTTTATTTGTTGTTATATCACTTGCGACTAATAGATTATCACGTAAATTTTTAGCAATATTTAATACAATATCATTTGTAATTGTTTCATTAGTTTCTGTAAATGTAGATAGTTCAAAATTTTTAATATGAAAACTATTTGTTCCAATTGTATAACTATTTAGTGGTGGTATTGTTATATATTTTGAAACGAACGGAAGACTCCAATTATACTGTCGCAAAACAAACATAAAATCGTAATTATTATAATTAGCCTTAAGAAAACCAGTCCAAATAATATTATTATAAACAACATAGCAAATATTTGGGTTTTGTTGGTCAAATGTGATACTATCACATATATTCTCTATACTACCAGAATAATTAAAATTACATTGTGTAAATGTAATTCCCGTAAAATCTAAAAATGGGGCACTTTGTAGAACTGTTGGCGGGGCACTACTTCTATATACTCCACCGGGTGCATAATTTGACACTATATATACATAACCTTGTGTATCTACTGTAATTTGTGGCGGGGCATTTCCCGTAGCCTCATTGAATGTATATACATTATACCATACATTATCAACACTTTGTGTAACAATTATTACTTGTCCTTGTATAGATGAATCAATAGTGCTAACACCAATATTTAATTGTTCATTTGTAGTCTTATTATAATAATTTGTAATAAAAAATGGTTGAAATCCAGTAGCATATGTAGTATTATATATCGTTGATGGTGTAACACTTTCAATTGTTCCAATATATAAACCACTATTTGGCGGAATTGGTGATGATTGAGGGTCAATTGAACCATATGAAGTAAATACAAAACCGGCTGTATTTACGCTAATTGAATTTATAGTTTGTGGGGCTTCAATAATAGTTATCCCGCCACCATTAAAATTTACTAAATTTACTGGTAAATCAGAATTAGTATTTACAAATATTGATGGTGTTAATTTATTATCAAGTATAAAAAAATTATTATCGGTTGTAGATACAACAATTGATTGTATGAAATTTACTGATGCTAATACTGTATCATCAATAGGGGTATATGTTGTCGCGTTATATGTTGTAATTACATTATTATTATATCCAATTACAATTGTAGTTCCATCACTCGCACAACATTGTATATTTGATAACGCAACATCCGCAAAATTATTTCGTATTGCATTAATCAATGTAATAGTGCCATCAACTAATCCCCATACTTGAACTTTATTGTTTGTGTCTGCACCTTGAAAACCTTCACAAACTAATAAATAACCTTTTGTATTATCAAAAAATGCACTAATATTGTTTGTTAATACTTTAACATCTAATAATGTGTTTGAATCGTCATATACATAAATTGATGTATAATCTACAACCCAATATATATTATTAATATTATCATAGGAAGCAAAAATGGGATAAACATTATCACCATCACCATTTATTGGTGTAAATGTATTTAATTCTGAATAAGCACCCAAATTATCATAAAGGCAATTAACCACTTGAAATGTATTTGAATCTACATAAGTAATATTTTGGAAATAATTTATTGTTCCTTGTTCATTTGGTAATGATACATATACATTACTATAATGAGGTGTTCCACTACTATCTGCAATACACAATCCCAATTCCCATTCCTGATATGGTAAAATACCAATTCTAATACCTTCTAAACTTGTTAATTTAATTTTGTTAATACTACATTGATAATTTGATTGATTAAACAAAAACCGGCTTTGTAAATCAGTTGAAACAAAAGACGATTTAGGCACACTACTCGAATTATAATTAATATTACTATAATATAGAGTTTGTGCGGAATCATCTAAACCACTAGCCATTATGAAATAAATATATATATTTTAAAATGCTTTATTACTATATTATTAATAATAGATATTTTAATAAAAATATTTACAATAAAAATAAAAATAAAAATGCTTTTTTATAAAAGCAAAACAAAATCTAATTATATTATACCAACTTCATTACTAGATACATAATAACTGGGATAGTTTTTATTTATCATCACGTAGCGTCCTAGAGTTTTCATATGGTCTATTTGTTTTTGATTTAAACCCAAATAGATTTTAGCCAATTTATTAAATGCATTAAAATTATTACGCGGGAAACAATAGAAATATTGACAATTTAATAAAACTTCACGGGAACCCTTAGTATTTCCAGCCTGTGCCGTTTGTTCAACTACAAATACTGATTGTTTTTTGTGCCGTGCTTTTTGTAGCATAATTAATCGTAATTCTAAATATGGTTTTGATAGTTTAGTACCATATGAAATAATATCATCAAAAACGGCACAGCATTTCTCCTCCATTTGTTCATATATTTGATGTATATCATATCCCGTTCTATCAATAATATCATTTAAATCTACTTTCATAACATCACACGGCAAATTGTCATAGTCGCCATCATCAATACTAGAAAATATATATACTTTTTTTGGTTTAATTTGTTCTATTGCTTTACGGCACATATAACTTTTACCAGAACCAGTATTCCCACTAAATAATGCTATAATACCTTCATTTTTAGTCATATCAAAAAATGGTAGTATTTTTGTATCATTAATTACTTTTTCGCCTATTGAATTTTCATCGGGATTTAAAAATATATCTTCTTTAGGTGATTTTGCAATTTGATATACTTTTTTACTTTTATTCAGAACCAATGACATTTTAAATTATTATCAAAAAATTATTATCTATTATATAAATAAAAGAAATTAATAATATGTCTTATACATTAGAACATAATAATACAAATGAAAATATTGAAGCAGGCGGAATAAAAGATATTTTTAATAAAGTTAAAAATAGTGTTAAAAATTTTGTTTCTAATGTTGCTTCCATACCAACTAATATAATTAATAAAGCATTACCAGAACCGCAAAGATATACACGCAAAGCAGAAACAATGTTAAAACGTTATGGACATTTTAAAATACAACAATTATTTGTAGAACGTCAAGAAGTAAATAGTGCAGTTATGAAATTAGCAAGTGCCCTAACAGTAGGGGAAATGAATAATGCAATGAAAAAGGGAAATATAGAAAAATTTTACCATCTAAATTTAAAAGCATTTATTACAAGTTCATTAGGTAAATCAATAGAAATATTAATTGAAAAAAATGATACTATAAATATTGATTTATGGAAACAAAAACCAAATGTAGAAACAATTGAAATTAATTTATTAGGAAAAACAATAACAATATCAGAATTACTCACAAAAACTAGATTGGCTATAGGTAATAAGAAATTCTTTTTATATAGAGCATTAGAAGGGCAAAATTGCGGTGATTTTTGCGTTGATGTATTAAAATCAAATGATTTATGGCAAGAAAAATATTCAAAATTTATGATTCAAAATACAGAATTAATGAAAAAGCATATTTCGCAAAATTCACAAAATAGATTAAATATGATTACTAAATTAGGTTCATTAATTACACAACTAAAAGGAGGTAAATTAGATATATATAATGAAATTTGATTTATCTAAATTTCCATTTTATTATATAAGTTTTTGTTTTGCTTTTATAAAAAAGCAATTTTTATTTTTATTAATTTTTTTATCTATTATATTTATAATTTATATCTTTATTATAAATAATATACAATAATATAATTATTAATTTTCAGAATAAAATTTATTATTAAAATGGTTAAACAAAAAAAGCAAGAAAAATTAACTATTGCAGAATACAGAAGACGTAAATTGAAACGCGGTGTAAAAGAAGCAGAAGCACAAATACCATTTGAAATGGCAAAGGAACGGGCAAAACTTGAAACACAAAAACAATTTCGTGAATTTGAAAAAGAACGAGAAAGTATAGCAAGAGAAAAACAAAAAAAAATAGCAACATTAGCAGAATTACGTGATATGTATCCCGAAATGAATGAACCAGATTTTAAACGTTTTGTTAAATCACAATTTGGAATAGAACAGCCAGTAGAAGTATCAAATTTATCAACACGCATAACCAAACAAGCACAAGCACAACAACCAATTGCAAATATACAAAAACTTACAAAACAACAATTAGAAGACCTAGCAAAAGAACAAGAAGGACAAGAACGTTTAAGATTACTAACAGAAGCAAAGAAAAAAGGGCATTTAATAGATACAACTCGGAAAGCAATTGAAGATACTAAAGAAAAATTAGAAAAAACAAAAGAAGATATTAATTTATTAAGTCAATATCCACTTTATTTAAAATATAGTGCAAATGAAAAATTATTAAGAGGTAAAGCAAAAGGAGACAAATTAATTGAACGTCAAAATTACAAAAAAATTAAAGATGCCCTACAAGAAAAAAGATTAGAATTACAAAATCTTGATAGACTTGAAAAACAATATAAAAAAGAATATGAAGATTTGGGCGAAAAATACATAGAGCAAAAAAAACCAATAAATATTGTAAAAATAACACCAGCAATGCAGGCAGAAAAAGAAAGACAAGCAGAAGAACTATTTCAACAAGCAATACAGATAAGACCAAAAGTTGTTATAAAAGATGAAGACGAAGCACAAAGAAGAAAATTAGCAGATTTAGAAGCACAAAAACAAAATTTAACAGGTGAATATACCGAACAAGAATTAGAAGAAATACAAAAAAAAATAGATAAACTAAATAAAAAACAAGAAGAAGATTTAGGAGACTTATTTTTTGAGCCAAACGCACCAGCACCAGCACCAGCACCAGCACCAGCACCAGCACCAGCACCAGCAGGAGCAGTAGCAGATGTAGATGATGATGATGACGGAGCAGGATTACGAGTAGGATTGGGACTAAATAAGAAATACGCCATACATCCAAAACATATAAAAGAAGGTAAAAAAAATTATCATTTTAATGCAAAAGCAAAAAAACATATAGATAATTTATATAAAATATTACCAGCCGAAAAAGTAAATCAAATTTGCCAATTTTCTATACTTAATAAGGCACGCAATGACATACAAGAACTAGACAAGAAATTTAAAAATAAAAAAACTGTTAAAGGATATAAGACACACGGAGGAAATTTATTTAGTTCATTATTAGAAAATATATTTTAAAAAATTTTCTTTTTTATAATTAGTATAATGGATGAACTAGAAAAAAAAATAATAATTGCTTTAGATAAAAAAATAGAAAAATTAGAATCTATAAAGCAAAATATAAAACAAGAAATTGAAGCCGATTTTTTTGAAATATCTATATTAGCAGACCAACTAAATATGCAATGGGTTTGTTGGAGTAGAAGAATTAACAAAATAAATAATATAATACGAAAAAATCATAATTCAGATTTAGATTCAGATGAAGACGAATTATAATTAATCATTAAATTTTAATATATGTATTTTAAATCTTTTTTCCATTTCCTTTATTGATTTATTTAAACTTTTATATTGCCAGAGTAAATACCGAGACCAACTACCAGCAGTATTTAAATTGTTCCAATTTTCATTTTTTCTGTGCCGATTTAAATATAAATTTTTTCTAGATTCATCACCGTGCATTGTCATATCTTCATAATTTGAATTTCCAAAGTGTATTGTTTTTTTACCATCAGGAATAATTACCATCCATTTTTTATTTTTTTTATTACTAGGTAATAATACATATGTATTCATTTTTTTTATTTCTATATTATAATATAATTACAAAAATTTTATAATGGATATTCGAACACATTTAAATTCGCTTTCAATAACTGTATTAAAAGACCTTGCAAGAAGACACAACAAACTATATCGTATTAAAATAGGACAGACAAAAGATGAATTAGTAGAATCATTGTCAAAACAATACGAAAAAATGACAGGAACACATTTAATACATAAACAGCCAGAAGAATTGCAATTATCTACTAAACCACCTAAGAAAAAAAGAGAATTAACAGATATTCTTAAAAAATATATTAAGAAAAATAAATTGCCACCAGTTAATAAACGATATTTTCAAACAAAATATATTGAATTACTACAGACACTTAATAAACACAAAAAAGATAAAACCAAATTAACACATTCTAATATAGGTTCTTTAAGAAGTTTTTATAGAACTATATATTCATTAATTAGTAATGCTAAAAGACAATTAAACAGTAATACAAAAGATGTAAAAGGATTAGGAATTATGAATTTAACAATACAAGATAGAAAAAATTTAGAAGAAAATATAGATACATATACAACAATGTTTCAAACTATATCTGATAGAATGCCTCCGAGTGCATTAGAAGATAGATTGGTTGATGAATATTACGGTAATGCTAATGATATAATAGGAATAGAAGATTATTAAAATATGTATTTTAAATTTTTTTATTTATATATAATAATAAATTTATATAGATTTACTGTATAAATATTTCCAATTTTTCAATTGGTATTGCTATATTCTTTTTTGTTTCATCAAATCCCCTATCTTTTCTACCCCACATTACACCTTCATATTTCATACCATCATATTTATAAATATATGTTCCGTCTGTATATTCAAAAGCAAAATATACATTATAACCCCTTGTAATATATTGACGTGCTTTGATATATTTATTCCAACCCATCATTACTGTTGGAAATTTATCATGTTTTATAGTACGTTGTTTAACTTCTACAACATATTTATTTGTTTTGTCTTTTAGGTCAAATGGGTGAAACTCACTATTAAATTGTAAATCTAAACCAAATTTATTATCAAATAATGCTTTAATACGAGACACACTAGGAATATCTTTTCCTTTATTTCTAACTATAGAAGACATTAGAATTTTTTTTATTTTTTATCTTTTATAATTAAGTTAGAAATATATTTCTAACATTTTACGAATTAAAATATTATTATAAATTAAAATGTCAGAAGCACAGAAGAAAGCAGTAAAAAAAATGGTGCCCTCGGCTTATCGTTCTATGTTAATGAGTAGATTGAATATGACAAAACCAAATAAAGCACAAGAAGATAATTTAAGAATATGGAAAGCCCAGAAATGGTTAAATTTGAATGCCCTAAAAGATAAAAAAATTGAAATACCGTGTGGTAAAAAATATCTGGGACAAACAGAACCCACCGTGTGTCGCCCTTCTAAAGTAGTTGGTAAAACGCCATTACCACTAGCACATCAACTAAGTAATAGGCAGATAGCACACGCCATAAAGATTAAGATTATGAAAGCCGGAAAGCGTATAAATTGGAAAGAATTATAATATTATTTATTATGTTATTGTTTTTATTTTTTATTATTTTATTTAGTATAGTAATAGTAATATAAAGTAGTAATATAATAAAGAAAGACATA